>JAEEGH010002467.1_pt1 | contig 50030 bp, 39 predicted proteins | sample 9134181 | NCBI WGS metagenome assembly JAEEGH01 (sample SAMN16246544, study PRJNA631951) | gut metagenome | biome: gut microbiome; feature: rumen; material: DP-attached | host: Bos | place: Iran: Karaj | collected 2018-10
GGAACAACTACTTGTGCTGTATCCTTGAATACCTGAAGCGGCCTGCATTGCAGGAGGTTTATGGAATACTCACCGTTTTCCGAAAGGTTCATTGTAAACTCTATATCTACAGGATGCTCATATTCCTTTTGAATTATCTGCATAAGCTGCTGCATCTGTGTCATTATGGTCTGCTTTTTCACAAGGCCTCTACAGGATATGAATCTCACATCCCGGTATATACCACGCTCTTTTAAAGAATCCTCCACTTCATAATCGTGTTCGAGAAGTGTGTTTATCAGATACATCGGAAGCTTGCCTTCAATATCTCTAAGCTCCAATCGTTTCAATGCATGCTCGCTCACGTCCATGGCTTCTACCGCCCGCTGAGAAAACTTGTGCTTTTCAGCTACGGTGACTGATGAAGTTGCCTCCGGCATATCAAGGCTTACAAGACGGGGATATGAGCCCATAGTCCTGTCCACAGCTGATGTACCAAGACCCATGACAAGCCTTAACATTCCAGCCTTTGGTTCGATGTCCGCAAGGAATTTGTATGGACTGTAGGAATAGCCAACACCAGCAGCACAGGGCATATAATAAGGACCATAATAAGACCCTGAAACTCTCTGTATTAGCAGTGCCATCTGCTCATCCCTTTTCTCAAGTCCACGCCTCTTTCTGTAATCAAGGGCAGACAGGCTCATGGTGCTGGCATATACTGTTCTGATGGCATTCTCAAATTCTTCAAGTCTCTCCTCTAAGGTGCCCCTGTTTGCACAGAATACCGATTCATACTTTCCGGCAAAAGCATTTCCAAATCCATCCTCGAGGATACTGCTTGACCTTACAATAAACGGATCCTGCCCATAGTATTCCAGGATATGCTTAAACTGAGTCCTTAGTTCTTCTGAAAAAGAGCCCTGCTTCAGCTTTGTTGCAAACTCATCGGCAAGTGAAAAATACTCTTCGTCAGTCCTTTGGCGAATCCGCAGATCCCAGAACTCATTGTCAACGATATAAGTATAATAAACATCCGAGCCCATAAAGAATGAATCGTGGGGTTCCAACACTTCGTTTATCTCAGGATTCTCGTTGCGGATGATAGCCCTGGCAAGAAGCATTCCGCAGGCCTTTCCTCCAATGAGTCCTGTCCCTATCATATGATTCCTGACAGCAAAATAGTCCTCAGGCTCAAAATGCTTTTTTACCATCTGTCTCATCTTCTCATCCCTGGTCATCATGATATTGCACATCATGTTGCAGGACTCTGTCATATCCATATGGCTGTCATACTGGAGCTTTGCCGTATTAAAAAACTTATCCCAGAAATCAACATACTGATCCTCCCCAGGTCTCTGGAAATTATCAAGAAGCTGATAGAAACGGCTGGACTGTACGCCATCAAGGATTGGCCTGAAGGTTCCTTCATCTTTTTTATAAATATGCGGAAGGAACATAGTCTCTGAATCCCTGTTCCAGACCTTCTCAGGGCGTACATAAACATTTTTAGAATCAGAATATACATCAAGAAAAAGCTGCGTTGTATTGAGGATTTTATTGACTGCGTGAAAAGAATGCTTTCCCCGTATTATCGGGAAAAAAGCAACAGTGTCGAGAATAAAGAGGAACGGACACGTAACCCTAAAGAAATTCCCCATCATGAGGTCAGTAGCCCAGCGTATCTGCAGCTCTGACAAGCAGTCAAAAACATAGAAGGCATCCTTTCCTTCTTTTTCAATGATATTATGTATATCTACGGTGAACGTCTCAAAGCGGTGTGTTAGCGGTACCTGATATATCTTTACCTCAGGACAGTCTTCCACAAGCGGCTCGTGGCTGGCAAATCTGAAGTAGATTATATTCCTCCCATCCTTCTTCGCCTGCTCAACGTAAGGATCAACAAACATTCTAAACTCTGAAAGGTCAGAAACCCTGAAAACAACGTTGTCACCAAGCCTGATGTTATCAAGCGCTTTATCCATTTCCGGTATCCCGGACAATACACGTTCAAATGCTGCCATACCTACAACCTCCTATTGCATTTACAGCCATACAAAAGAAAAAAGCAAAGTCTGCTTATATTCAATGAGTCACCGGGGACGTATCAAAATGACTCATTGCACACAATGAGTCATTTTGATACGTCCCCGGTGACTCCTCCACTGTCTCAATATATTATAAATTACTGTATCCCATAAAGAATTTATCTACTTCTGCGGCGCAGGCTCTGCCTTCGCTGATGGCCCAGACTACGAGGGACTGGCCTCTGTGCATGTCGCCAGCTGAAAAGATCTTGGTGCCAGGAACTCTATAGCTGTCAGTATCGGTTACAACGGCTCCGCGAGGTGAGCGTTTAACATTGAAGCTGTCAGCCACGTAGTCCTCACAGCCTATAAAGCCGGCTGCTATCAGTAACAGGTCGCATTTTAAAGTCTTCTCAGTTCCGGCAACTTCAACCAGTTTGCCGTTTTCAAACTTTACTTTCACAGTTTCAATGGACTTAAGCTTTCCTTTTTTGTCTGTAGCTACGCTCTTGACTGTGGTCTCATATACTCTAGGGTCTTCTCCAAATAAGTAAATAGCTTCTTCGTGGCCATAATCAGTCTTTAAGACCTTAGGCCATTCTGGCCATGGGTTGGAGGCAGCTCTCTCTACAGGAGGCTTTGGCATCATCTCAATTGCAGTCACACTCTTGGCTCCCTGGCGAATAACAGTACCAATGCAGTCATTTCCTGTATCTCCACCACCGACGATAACAACGTTTTTACCGGCTGCATCAATGTATCCGCCCTGTTTTTTAAGGGCTTCAACTGATCTGTCAGAAGCCTTCATCAGAGCTTTTGTGGCCCTAGTCAGGAAATCAACTGCATAATATACTCCAGACACCTTTTCAGGATCAGCTACTGCTAGTGGTCTGGCTTTCTTGGCGCCGCAGCACAGAACAACAGCATCAAACTTATCAAGCAGCTCCTGAGATTTCTTATCGCTGCCTACGTTTACTGAAGTATGGAATACAACGCCTTCTTCTTCCATGAGTTTTCTTCTACGGAAAATGACGCTCTTATCAAGCTTCATATTTGGAATGCCATACATCAGAAGACCGCCTATTTCGTCTTCACGTTCAAATACCTCAACAGTATGTCCTCTATGATTTAATTCATCAGCAACAGCAAGTCCCGAAGGGCCGCTTCCTACGACAGCAACTCTTTTACCGCTTCGTATGGAAGGTATCATAGGCTTGATATCGCCATTTGCATAAGCAGTTTCAACAAGATACAGCTCATTATCATGGACTGTTACTGCATCTCCATACTGACCGCACATGCAAGCTTTTTCGCACAATGCAGGACAGACTCTGCCGGTAAATTCAGGGAAATTGCTGGTCTTATGCAATCTGTCAAAGGCATGCTTATCATGTCCTAAATATAATTCATTATTAAATTCCGGTATCAGATTATGCAGTGGGCATCCTGTTACCATACCAGAGAGATTCATAGCTGACTGGCAAAAAGGAACTCCGCAGTTCATACATCTTGCAGCCTGCTTGCGCCTGTTCTCGCTATCAAGCATTTTATGAAACTCTTCAAAATTTTCAATCCTATCCTTAGGTGGAACATCTATATTATTTTTTCTTGTATATTCTAGAAAACCTGTATCTTTACTCATTTATGTAAGCTCCTTAAATGCTTCTAATACTGCATGATCATGATCTATGCCCTGTTCCTCGTATCTGCTGATAAGTGTAAGCATCTTCTGATAATCATTTGGAACGATCTTTTTGAAGTCAGGAAGGTATTCCTCAAAATGAGCAAGGACTTCTTTTCCAAATTCAGAATCTGTTTCTTTTACATAATCTTCGATAAGAGACTTGAGCTCTGCGATATCATATTTTTCAGTAACTTCAGTTAGTGTTGCCATGTCCTTGTTCATACGCAGATAAAGTGTATGCTCTCTATCAAGGACATATGCAATTCCGCCGCTCATACCAGCTGCAAAGTTTTTACCTGTCATACCAAGAATTACGGCTCTTCCGCCAGTCATATATTCAAGACCATGGTCACCGCAGCCTTCTGCAACAGCTACTGCACCTGAGTTTCTAACGCAAAATCTTTCGCCTGCAACACCGCATACGTATGCTTTTCCGGCTGTTGCGCCGTATAAAGCCACGTTACCGATTATGATATTATCATGAGCTTTGTAAGTAGCTTCCTTTGAAGGTCTTACTACAAGCTTTCCGCCTGACAATCCTTTTCCAAAACCGTCATTGGCATCTCCATAGAGCCTTAGTGTAACGCCATTTGGAACAAATGCACCAAAGGACTGTCCGCCGCCACCATAAGCTTCTATTACAAGAGCATCTTCTTTTAATGTATCCTGGAAATCCGCTGTTACCCTGCTTCCAAGTAATGTTCCAAAACTTCTGTCTGTACTTGAGATCTGGACGCTGATCTTTTTATCTGATGAACCTTTTTTGGCAATACTATCCTTTTCCTTGTCGTACTCAGGAATAAGTACCTTGGCATCCAGCGTATTCTCAAGTTTGAAATCAAACACATCAGCTGCTTCAAAATGTGTTTTTTCACTGTGAGCATATTTGCTATCCAGTATCTTGGACAGATCAGCAGCATCTTTGCATCTGGACATTGGAACTTCTCTGACTTTCAGGCAGTCTGTTCTTCCCACCATCTCTTCAACAGTTCTAAAACCAAGTGTGCTCATAATCTCACGGAGCTGCCTTGCAATGAACAGCATGAAATTCATAACATACTCAGGTTTTCCTGAAAATCTCTTTCTGAGTTCTTCATTCTGAGTAGCTATGCCTGCAGGGCATGTATCCTTGGAACATACACGCATCATCATGCATCCCATACATACCAGCGGAGCTGTAGCAAAACCAAACTCTTCTGCTCCAAGAAGTGCTGCAATAGCCACATCTCTACCAGTCATGAGCTTACCATCTGTCTCAAGGACTACTTTGCTTCTGAGACCATTATCTATAAGTGACTGATGAGCTTCACTGACACCCAGTTCCCAAGGAAGACCTGCGTGGTGTACTGAGGATGATGGTGCTGCACCTGTACCGCCGTCATAACCGGAAACAAGTATCACCTGGGCACCAGCCTTGGCAACACCGGAAGCTATAGTTCCTACGCCAGCTTCTGATACGAGCTTTACAGATATACGTGCCTTGTCATTAGCATTTTTCAGGTCATAAATGAGCTGGGCAAGATCCTCAATTGAGTAAATATCATGGTGAGGTGGCGGAGATATCAGCGCCACACCAGGTGTTGAGTATCTGGTTGATGCTACCCATGGATAGACCTTTTTGCCTGGCAGATGTCCGCCTTCTCCAGGCTTTGCTCCCTGTGCCATCTTGATCTGGATCTCCTTGGCACTCTGAAGGTATCTGCTGGTGACACCAAATCTTCCTGAAGCCACCTGCTTTACAGCACTGTTTCTCTCAGTTCCAAATCTGCTCACGTCTTCTCCGCCTTCACCGGTATTGGATCTTCCTCCGAGACGGTTCATAGCAATAGCAAGGGTTTCATGAGCCTCTTTTGACAAAGAGCCATATGACATAGCGCCTGTCTGGAAGCGCTTCACGATCATTTCCTCGCTCTCTACTTCTTCAATAGGCACTGCCTTATTTACTGGATTAAATGACATCAAAGCTCTTAAGGTATGAGGACTGTTCTCATCATCTACCATCTGAGCATATTCCTTGAATCTCTCGTAATCGCCCTCACGAACTGCCCTCTGGAGAGTAACGATAGTCTTTGGATTGTACATATGGTCTTCCATGTTTTTACCGCTTCTAAGACAGTGGAAGCCCATAGAATCTAATGTAGGATTGGTAGGAAGTCCCAATGGATCAAATGCTTTGTTGTGTCTTAGCTCTACATCCTCTCCAATTTCAGTAATTCCAATTCCACCTACTCTGCTGGTAGTTCCTGTAAAATACTTATCTGTAAATTCTTTTGACAGACCGATTGCTTCAAATATCTTGGCTGACTGATAAGACTGAAGTGTTGAAATACCCATTTTAGCTGCAATCTTGACAACACCACTCAGCAGCGCCTTGTTATAATCAGCAATTGCAGTATGGTAGTCCTTATCAAGGATTCCTATATCAATAAGCTCAGCAATGCATTCATGTGCCAGATAAGGGTGGATCGCTCTTGCACCAAATCCAAGAAGGCATGCGATCTGATGAACATCACGTGGTTCGCCGCTTTCAAGGATAAGAGATACTGCTGTTCTCTGTTTTGTCCTAACCAGATGCTGCTCAACTGCAGATACAGCAAGGAGTGAAGGGATCGGCATATGGTTCTCATCAACGCCTCTGTCTGAGAGGATGATGATATTTTTGCCATCTGCAACAGCCCTGTCAACTGAGATACACAGCTGATCTATAGCCCTCTCTACCGGAGTATTTTTATAATACAAAAGAGAAATCTTTTCTGCCCTAAATCCAGGCTGATCCAGCACTTCGATCTTCATAAGATCTACACCTGTGAGAATAGGACTGTTTACCTCTAATACTCTGCAGTTATTCTTTTTCTCATGGAGCAGATTACCATCTGAACCAATATACACAGTTGTATCCGTAACGACTTTTTCTCTGAGCGAGTCGATTGGCGGATTGGTAACCTGTGCAAATAATTGCTTGAAATAGCAAAATAATGGCTGATGATGTTTAGAAAGCATTGCCAGCGGCACATCCGTACCCATTGAAACTGTTGGTTCAACGCCATTGATCGCCATCGGCATGATCTCTTCTTTAACATCTTCATAGGTATAGCCAAATACCTTGTAGAGCTTGTCCCTTACTTCCTGAGTATGTGTAGGGATCTTTTTATTAGGAATTGTAAGTTTCTCAAGATGAAGCAGAGCGCCATCCAGCCATTCACCGTAAGGGCTTGCATTAGTATATTTTTCCTTGCACTCCTCATCTGTGATTATCCTGCCTTCTCTGGTATCTACAAGGAGCATATGGCCAGGAGATAATCTTGATTTTTCAAGAATGCTCTCCTCTGGAATGTCCAGTACGCCTACTTCAGAAGCCAGGATCAGTCTCTTATCCTTAGTAACATAATATCTTGAAGGACGCAGTCCATTTCTGTCCAGAGTTGCTCCGAATATCTCACCATCAGTAAAAAGAACTGCTGCAGGGCCATCCCAAGGCTCCATCATTGTTGCGTAGTAATGATAGAAATCCTTTTTCTTCTGAGTCATGAAATCATTGTGTTTCCAAGGCTCAGGTATTGTGATCATCATTGCCAGAGGCAGATCCATGCCATTCATGTAGAGAAATTCCAAAGTATTATCAAGCATTGCAGAATCTGAGCCAGATGATGCAATAACAGGATATACCTTTGAAAGCTCGTGACCATAAGTCTCTGAAGACATAGTCTCTTCTCTGGCCAGCATACGATCACTATTTCCTCGGATAGTATTGATCTCGCCGTTATGAGCGATCATTCGGTAAGGATGAGCTCTCTGCCAGGATGGCGTAGTATTAGTAGAAAATCTGCTATGTACCATGGCAATTGCTGTCTTATAATCCGGTGATAACAGATCTTCATAGAAGTTCCTAAGCTGCCCTACCAGAAACATTCCCTTATAAACGATAGTTCTGGATGAAAAAGAACAGATATAAGTATCATCAGAAGATTTCTCATACTCTCTGCGCAGGTAATAGAGCCTTCTGTCAAATTCAATTCCTCTCTCAACATCCTCCGGTCTTTCTATAAAACACTGGCAAATATATGGCATGCATTCTCTTGCAGTCTCGCCCAGGATCTCCGGATGTATATCAACATCCCTCCAGCCCAGCACCTTCAGGTGTTCCTTTTCAGCTATGACTTCCAGCATACGCTTTGCAAACATTCTTTTCATAGGGTCCTGTGGAAAAAAGAACATACCAATTCCATAGTCTCCTGCCTTGCCAAGTTGTATCCCTATCTTTTTTGTAGCCTTCTTAAAAAAGTCATGTGAGATCTGGGCAAGAATACCTACACCATCTCCAACTTTTCCAGACGCGTCTTTACCAGCCCTGTGCTCCAGCTTTTCTACTATTGAGAGAGCATCGTCCAGGACTTTATTATCTGCACTTCCATCTATATTGATGACTGCCCCGATTCCACAGGCATCATGTTCTTTCATCCAAGTCTCCATCTTTATCTTTCCTTTATACTCTAAAGAAGGGGCTGTCGCATAATTATGCCACAGCTCCTCTTTATTTAGTCATAAGATTTTTTCTTTGATCATCTAACTGAAAACAGCATCTGTCCGTATGTTGGGTATCCAAGATACTTATCAGGGATCATTGCCTCTGCCTGATCTGCGTATTTTCTAAGTTCATCCATATCGCTAAGAACGGTCTCCTGATAGAATGAAGCCTGTTCCAATATATCTGTCTTAGTTTCAGCAGTTGCAGTATCCTGTGCCAGCTTGGTAAGAGCCTTAAACATCTCTGAGCTTGATCCATCCAGTACCTTCAGTACTTCTTTTTCAAGAGCTCCGCTTCCCTCGCCAAGAAGCTGCTGTTTCTGTACCATTTCCTTGGTGATATCTTTTTCATATGAAAGGATGCCTTCAGTAAGATCTTTTCTGATCATCTCCTGCATTGTAAGAGCTTCGATATGAATTGACTTTGAATAGTTCTCAAGTAAGATCTCATATCTGGAATGAATCTCCTGCTCTGTGAAGATTCCATGCTTTGTAAATAAGTCAATTGACTCCTTTGAAATCCAATAAGGCATTGCTTCAGGAAGTGACTTAAGATTTGGAAGTCCTCTCTTTGCTGCTTCCTGAACCCATTCATCTGTATATCCATTTCCGTTGAAAAGAACTCTCTTATGCTCTTCAAGTGTCTTTTTAAGCACTTCCTTGATCTTCTCTTCAAGTGCTGCACCTTCAAATCCTTCAAGCTGAGCATAGAGTTTATCAAGTTCTTCAGCTACTGCTGTATTTAATACGATGTTGGCATTTGCAACTGATACAGCTGAGCCAGGCATACGGAATTCAAATTTGTTACCTGTGAAAGCAAATGGTGAAGTTCTGTTTCTATCAGTATTGTCCTTAGTGAAGTGAGGAAGTACTGTTGCACCAAGAGCCATCTGTACCTTGCCGGCTCCCTGATAAGAAGATCCTTCTTCAACACTCTTTAATACTTCAGCAAGCTCATCACCAACGAAGATAGAAATGATTGCTGGCGGTGCTTCATTTCCTCCAAGTCTGTGATCATTTCCTGCAGAAGCAACTGAAAGTCTGAGGATTGGAGCATATTCATCTACTGCTGCGATAACTGCCATAAGGAATACAAGGAATGGAGTATTTTTACCAGGTTCTTTGCCAGGATCCAGAAGATTCATTCCTGTATCTGTGCATACGGACCAGTTGTTATGTTTTCCTGAACCGTTGATTCCTTCAAATGGCTTTTCATGAAGCAAACAAGCCAGATTGTGCTTGTCAGCAACCTTTTTCATTACTTCCATTGTGAGCTGGTTGTGGTCTACAGCTACATTGGCTGTTTCAAATACTGGAGCAAGCTCATGCTGTGCAGGTGCAACCTCGTTATGTTTGGTCTTAGCAGGGATACCCAGTTTCCAGAGCTCTTCATCAAGATCATGCATATATGCAGATACCTTTGGCTTGATCACACCAAAATAGTGATCTTCCATTTCCTGACCCTTGGTAGCTGGTGCACCAATAAGTGTACGTCCTGTAAAGAGCAGGTCTTTACGCTTTTTGTAGTAATCCTTATCTATAAGGAAGTACTCCTGCTCAGAACCGATTGTTGTATTTACTCTCTTAACATTGTCATAGCCAAGGAGATGAAGGACTTTTACAGCTTCTTTTGACAGAGCTTCCATTGATCTAAGTAAAGGAGTCTTTTTATCAAGAGCCTCACCGCCATATGAACAGAAGGCTGTTGGAATGTATAAGGATCCATCCTTGATAAAAGCAGGTGATGAAGGATCCCATGCTGTATAGCCTCTTGCCTCAAAAGTTGCTCTCAGTCCACCTGACGGAAAACTTGATGCATCAGGCTCACCTTTGATCAGCTCTTTTCCTGAGAACTCCATGATCACTGAACCGTCATCAAGTGGAGAGATAAAGCTGTCGTGCTTCTCAGCTGTGAGGCCTGTCATAGGCTGGAACCAGTGTGTGAAATGTGTTGCTCCATTTTCTACTGCCCATTCCTTCATTGCTGCTGCAACACAGTTGGCTACATCCAGTTCAAGATGTGTGCCCAGTTCAATTGTCTTGTGAACTGCCTTGTATATATCCTTTGGAAGTCGCTCTCTCATTAGTTTGTCATTAAATACGAGACATCCGTATTCTTCTGTTAACTTTTTTGCATCCATAATCATATGCTCCTCTCTTTTTCTATCATCTATATTTGATTACTTAATTCACTAACTTCTTGCCTCTTAATAGGCTGAGGCTCCATAATTGGACAATACTCTTGCGGAAGGATCATCTACATTACATCCTTCCCATTCCTTGTTTGGCATCCAGAAATCTACGATCATGTCTGCCTGATCAGGATAATATTTTTCAAAAATATCTCTATATAAAAGTGACTCTTTGGTAAAAGGCTTTGATTTGATATATTTCAAACATCCCTCTTTAAACTGTTTGTCACTATATTTCTCTTCTGCATACTCAATGATGTCATCTCTCAGTGAATGTCCTACTGCATCTGAGAATGCTGCCTTTTCTCTCATAAGGATCGACCTCGGAATGAAATTGTCTTCGCGGAATGCTTTTCTGAGAAGATATTTTCCTATTCCGTATTTGTTCAGCTTCTTCTCCGGATCGATGGACATTACATACTCTACAAAATCAAGATCTCCAAAAGGTACTCTTGCTTCAAGAGAGTTCACGCTTATACATCTGTCAGCCCTCAGTACATCGTACATATGGAGCTCTCGTATACGCTTTTCTGCCTCTTTTTGAAAATCCTCAGCGCTTGGAGCAAAGTCTGTGTACTTATATCCAAACAGCTCATCAGAAATCTCACCTGTTAAAAGGACCTTGATAAAAGTGTTTTCATGGATCCATTTACATAACAGATACATTCCGATCGAAGCTCTGATAGTTGTGATATCATAGGTTCCAAGTGCCTTTATGACCGGCTCAATGGCATTTATGACATCATCTTTGGTAATGATCACTTCATGATGATTGCTATGTATGTAATCAGCTACTTCTCTGGCATATTTCAGGTCAATGGCATCTATATCCATTCCTATAGCAAAAGTCTCGATAGGCTCATCTGAAAGACTTGCTGCAACTCCGCATACAAGAGAAGAATCCAGACCTCCGGATAATAAAAATCCAACAGGTGCATCTGCGTCCAGACGTTTCTTGATTCCGTTTAAAAGCTTGTCATGGATCTTTGAAGTAATAGTTCCAAGGTCGTCAGTGCTTACTTCTCTTACCTTGGTCATGTCTCTGTAGCAGATAAATTCACCGTCTTCATAATAATGTCCTGGCGGGAAAGGCATTATCTTGTCACACACACCAATCAAGTTTTTAGGTTCTGAAGCAAAAACTATTTTTTCCTGAGAATTAAAACCATAATATAATGGCCTGATTCCAATTGGATCTCTTGCTGCAATAAACTTATGCTTATCTCCGTCGTAGATCACACAGGCAAACTCAGCATCAAGCAGTGCAAACATCTTAGTTCCAAGCCTCTCATATAGAGGAAGAAGGATCTCGCAATCGCTCTCACTTTTAAAAGAGTATCCAAGGGATCTGAGATATTCCTTAAGATTATTAAAGCCATATACCTCACCATTACAGACCACTACATTATTATTCAGATTAAAAGGCTGCATACCTTCTTCATTCAATCCCATGATTGCAAGACGATTGAATCCCAGATAGCCTCCTTCCACCTTCTGTATTCTGGTCATGTCAGGTCCTCTGGACACTGTTTTTTCAAGCATTTCTTGAAATGCTTCTTCTGTGATTTCACCTTCATAGGTGAGTATTGCGCACATCCTGTTTCCTCCTGGTACTTTTATTATTTTTAATGAACCTCCGGGTGAGTCACCGGGGACGTATCAAAATGACTCATTGCGTGCAATGAGTCATTTTGATACGTCCCCAGTGACTCATTCCCTGATATTCACTTATTCTACGTCTGCAAGGGCTGCAGCGCCTTCTTCGCCGGTTCTGATCTTCACAACGTTGTCCAGGCTGTAAACAAATATCTTGCCATCTCCGATCTTTCCTGTATAAAGAGCTCTCTTAGCAGCCTCTATAACATCTTCAACAGGGATCTTGCTTACAACAACTTCCAGCTTGATCTTAGGAAGCAGTGTTGCATCCATCTCAACACCACGATACATTTCGCCAGAACCCTTCTGAACACCGCATCCCATAACCTGTGTAACTGTCATGCCTGTTACACCAAGATCATTCATAGCTTTGCGGAGCTTGTCATATCTGGACAATTTAGCGATGATAACTACTTTGTGGATCATTGATTCGCTGTGAACCGGAGCACTAACAACCTTAACTGAAGCATCTCTCATAACCTGTGGTGCTGCCTCATAGTCGCTTACACCAAGATCTGTATTTTCGTTAACAGCCATATTTAAGGTATTTGAAACATCCATGATGGCAAATCCTGAATAAGCTGATGCAAGGCCATGTTCTGTAGAATCAAGTCCAAGGATCTCTTCCTCTTCTGTTACACGAAGTCCAAGAACGGCCTTGATTACTAAAAATGTGATTGAAATAGTAACTACTGTCCATGCTGCTGTAGCAAACATTCCGACAAACTGTATTCCTAAAAGCTTAAAGCCTCCCCCATAAAAAAGACCTGTCATCTCGTTTCCTGCTGAATCTGCAATTGCATAACCCGGAGCACTATTTGTTGCAAATAAGCCAACTGCAAGTGTTCCCCAGATACCGTTTAAGCAATGTACTGCAACAGCACCTACCGGATCATCAATGTGAAGCTTGTAATCAAGGAACCATACACCGAAGCAAACAAGAAGACCTGCTACAACTCCTATAACGATTGCTCCGAAAGCATCTGTTACATCACAAGGAGCTGTGATTGCAACAAGGCCTGCAAGTGAAGCGTTCAGACACATTGATACATCAGGCTTACCATATTTAATCCATGTAAATATCATGCATGTAACTGTTGCAAGTGCAGGAGCTATTGTAGTAGTGACAAATACTGAACCAAGCTGTTCTACTGATGTACATGCAGCTCCGTTAAATCCATACCAACCAAGCCAAAGAATAAATACACCAAGTGATGCTGCTACAAGGTTGTGACCAGGGAAAGCATTGACCTTAGTCACCTTGCCGCTCTTGTCTCTTTCAAACTTACCAATTCTAGGTCCAAGGATTGCTGCACCAATAAGTGCTGAAATACCACCTACCATATGAATGCAGTTAGAACCTGCAAAATCGTGGAAGCCAATCTGTGCAAGCCATCCACCGCCCCATGTCCAGTGAGCTTCAATAGGATAGATAATTGCTGAGATAACTGCCGAGTACACACAATATGATAAGAATTTAGTTCTCTCAGCCATTGATCCTGAAACAATAGTTGCTGTAGTAGCACAAAATACAAGGTTAAAAACAAAGTTAGACCAATCAAAATTGGCATAATCTGTGAAAATATCAAAGCCAGGCTTTCCGATGATACCCATAAGGTCTTCCCCAAGAAAAAGCCCAAAGCCTATCAGAATAAAAACGACAGTTCCGATGCAAAAGTCCATAAGGTTTTTCATGATGATATTTCCAGTATTCTTGGCTCTTGTAAATCCAGCCTCACACATTGCAAAACCAGCCTGCATCCAGAAAACCAATGCAGCACCGAGTAAAAACCATACTCCAAATACTTTTCCATCGACCATACTGATCAATTCTTCACTCATACACACTCCTCCTGATAGCGAAAAGGGCACCATGCAGTATTCTTTCTGCATGATGCCCCTTTGCATCTTTAAATGCTTTCTTGCGAAAGCCTTATTTTATTTAAATCAAATCATTTTTGACGAAACCTTCAACTAACGCAGGTTTCTACTTCAAATAACATAAATAAGTGACCGTTTTTGTCACTTCGTTCCAAAAGCCTTACACTTTTCCCGGGAGTGTATAGAAGAACGCAAAAAGGCGCCTTGAAGATGTTTTCTTCAAGACGCCCTTGTCTTTATAGTTTGTGAGTATACTCTTATGATTTTTGAGTGTCAAGCACTTTTTTTAACTAATGCAAAAAAATTTTACAGATTATTGGAAGACATAAACTGATATATAGAGTGCGTTAATTTATTGTGAAGCTTCTGACTCTTCAAGCTTTTTCTTTAAAAATGTTTTTACATCAGGATTTTCTATGAGTTTAATACTCTCAATGGCACATTTGTAGATCATAGCCATTTCTCTTTGAGCAGTATCCGTAATATCACATTTCTTAAACAATAACTCAAAATGCTTGATAGCCTTATCTGCTACGCTCTTACTGATAACCATACCATCACAGTACAATGTTCCTGTCTCGGCATCATATCGTGATTCTTCATAGGATTTTGGTGCAAACTGACCGGCACCCATAGAAGCTGCAAGCTGATTGATAAGATCTGTTCTATCTGCCATAGTTGGTCTCCTTTAAAAAATATAATATTTATTAATGTGGTAATAAGTTTGTTTCTTATCATTATATCATAGATATATACTTTTGTGACTCACATAGAAATTCCCTCTTAAAGCACGATTTACAGTTTTTTTCCTGCTAACAAAATATGATAAACAATGAGCAATTGATGACAAGAAACTTTAGTCAGAAAGGAATATCTTGATAATAGGGTAATTTATGACCATTAAGGAGGATATGACAATGCAGATTTTAAATGTCACAGATAAAGAATTTACAAACTTCGGCAGAATAATCGAAGGTTATGAAGCAGAAAAGAAAGAAATCATGGAAGCTCTCAGAGATAAGACTCCTATTCCTGAAGGAACTGACTACGTAGCTGAAGAAGCTGCTCTTCAGTCTCTAGCAGCTGCTGACAAGATTACAAATACTCTTTTTGGCGGATCACCAATGCAGTTCGGATGGTGCAACGGACACAACACCAAGCTTAACTGCCTTGAATATCATCGTTCAAGCGAAATCAACATGGGCGCAACAGATTTTATACTTCTCCTTGCAAAAAGAGAAGATATAGTAGACTACAAGCTTGATTCAAGCAAAGTCAAAGCTTTCCTGGTTCCAGCAGGCGTTATGGTTGAAGTATATGCAACAGCACTTCACTATGCTCCTTGTCAGGCCCACAAAGACTCAGGTTTCCAGGTTCTTGTAGGTCTTCCAAAGGGAACAAACGTAGGAAAACCAGAATACACAGCAGCAAATCAGGAAGATAAGCTCCTGACAGCTACAAATAAATGGCTCCTTGCACATGCTGATTCTTCTGAAGCAAAAAATGGCGCATGGGTTGGCATCACTGGCGAAAACATTGATATCGCTAATGATATCCAGTAAAAATATTATTAAAGGTCCCGGTTACTTATGCAGAACATGCAGTAATCGGGACCTTTTTATATCATAGTAAATTATCTTGTAAGATCTTTTACCCATTTGTATTTGCGGAATCGATGCATGACCCATGGAATCTTACCTACTTCATCCAGACAGGTACAAGCATATACAGCCAGCGGCGACCAATGAAAAACAAAGGCTCCGGCCAGTGCCAATGGAATAGCAATCATCCACATGCATACAATAAGACTATACATATCAAAAAGCGTATCGCCGCCACCATCAAGAACTCCATTAATCGTAACAGTGTTAACACAGCGACCAATCATGTATATAGACATAATGACCATCATGCCTATCAGGTACTGGCGAGCCTGATCTGTGAGAAGTACTCCCGCTACCACTGCTGGAGTAACTGCCAGAACGAGTGCGGTTGAGATAAAACCGATAACATAGGAAATGTTCTTTAGCTTTATGCCATATTTTTTGCCAAGCTCCAGATTACCGGCGCCAAGCTCATTACCTACAATGATTCCAGCTGCACTACCGATTCCGTTACACATGCAGCATATGATATCTCTTACTACTGCGGCTATGGAATTGGCTGCAGCTGCGTCTACGCCCATATGCCCCATTATTGCTGTATATGATGTAAAACCTATACCCCAGCATAGAGATCCGCCCATAAGAGGCAGACACTGCCTTGCAAAATCTTTGATAAGTATTCCCGGAACTGCAATAAATCTTGAAAAAGCAGGTCTTATATATTTTGAACCAGCAGAAAGTACTATACACAAAATAAGTTCTACTACACGTGCCATTGTTGTAGCAAGAGCTGCGCCTTCTGCTTCAAGCCTTGGAGCTCCCAATAATCCAAAAATAAAAACAGAATTGAGTATAATATTCAACACTACAGCTGTACTACTTATAAATGCACCTGTTTTTACATGCTCAGTAACCTTCATTATTGTGAGATAGCACTGAGAAATACCTGTAATCAAATATGACCAGCCTGCAACTCTTAAGTATTTACTGCCAATCAGGACAAGGCCTTCATCACCTGCAAATATGCGCATCAGAATATCCGGACACATCTCGCAGGCTGCGAAAAACAGTATGGATACAATGCCGCAAAACCACAGCATCAGATTAAATATGTTTTCCAAAGCCCTCTTATCACCCTTGCCCCAGTACTGGGCTCCAAGGATAGCTCCGGCTGATGTTGCAGAAAAGATAAACATGTTCTGAACAAACTGAATCTGTGTTGCCAGAGAAACCGCAGTCATCTGCTCCTGCGCCACTCTTCCAAGCATAAGCGCATCTGCAGCTGCAACCAATGACAACATCAGACTCTGCAGCGTGATAGGCAGTGCGATCCTGATGAGATTTCTGTAAAACAATTTATTATCAATTTTTATTTCCATGTAAAAAATAGTAGCTCCTTAATATACGTCAATATCAAGCAGTAATGCTTGCTCAGATATCTTTTAAACGCATCATGAATATGGAATATTCATCATTCTGAAAGTCCAGATCCGGAGAGTTTTCGCCACCGCCGTTGGTGCTTCTCTTTATTTCAGCGTAGAATTCTTCTCCCTGATTGATGATATCCATGACGCTCATAGTAAGACCGTTTTCATTTGCTATTTTGCAAAAATCTGAAAGCGGGTTGGCTGAATCCTGTGTTTTAAACAATCTATCTTTTAATTGAGGATCATGACTTGCTTTATCCAATAGCATATCTAACATTTCAGTAATATCCATATTTCCGCCACTCCTTTTTGTCACTTCAATTCAAGCAATATTACAGAATAATTCTATGTATTTTTTACACCCTTGTCAAAATACATTTTTCATTTATTATTTATTATATAGTCTTACCATTGGAAACCGCTTGATGTATAATAGTTTTTAGCATTAAACGAAAGGATTACTGTTCTAAAATTTGGGGTGAACAGTAATAATGGGGATTTCATTTTATGAAACAACTAAAACCTATTACAAACAAACTTCTATGGCTATTTGCGCTGGGACAGTTTGGCTGGAGCCTGTTATCGGGTGTAGTGTCCAACTGGATGGTATATTACTATACCGGAACTCCTGATGCGCAAAATCCAAACACCGGAATCTTTGCAACAATGATCACTCAGGAACCTATTTTGTTCAAACTCACTCTTATAGGCCTTGTAATGGCAGTGGGACGTGTCTTTGACGCTATTACTGACCCGCTTATAGCCGGATGGTCTGATAGAAGTGATTACAAAGGCGGCCGCAGGATCCCATTCATGCGCGCCATGGCGATTCCATTTGCTCTATGTACATTAGGCATTTTTGCACTGCCACAGACATCTAATATCGTTATCAACGATGCAATCTTATTCATCTTATTATTGGTATTTTATCTGTTCATGACTATGTTCTGCACACCTTATAACGCTCTGATTGCAGAACTTGGTGATACACAGCAGCACAGGATCAATGTATCAACATATATATCACTTACATTTATTCTTGGTCAGAGTATCTCTTTCCTGCTTCCTAACCTTGCAGGAGCGCTTGAATCAGTTGCCGGTCAGGCAGGCTCAATCCGTCTTGCGATTGCGATCATGTCAGCAATTGCCTGCTTAGCTATGCTCATTCCTGCATTTAGCATCAACGAAAGAGACTACATTGATAGTAAACCAAGTGATACCAAGCCATTTAAGTCTCTTGCCAAAACCTTTTCAAATGGCCAGTTCAGACGCTTTGTATATAGCGATGTTATCTATTTCTTTGCGCTGACTTTATTTCAGACTGGTCTTCCATTCTACGAGACCAAGTTGATGGAGATTGAAGATACATGGACATTCCTGCTTACAGCTACAATGACTGGAATCAGTGTCTTACTGTACCCACTTGTTAACTTCCTTGCCAAGAAATTTGGTAAAAAGACTTTGATAATTATTGGATTCTTTACATATAGCTGCGTTTTTGCCATCACAACTCTTTGTGGCAAAGGCTTACAGTGGGGATTTATCATTGCTGTAGCTGCCGCTATTCCTATGGCTATCCTTGGAATCCTGCCTCAGGCCTGCGTTGCTGACGTTGCCGAACTTACAAGACTTGAGACAAAAGAAGACCGCAGCGGAATGTTCTTTGCTGCCAGAACTTTTGCCTTTAAGATGGGCCAGGCCCTTGCCGCCATCATATTCACATCAATAACTATCGTGGGAACACCAAAGAGCTACCGCATGACTGCCCTGATTGCCTTTATATGTTGCTTCATCGGTGCCTGCCTGTTCTTTGCATATAATGAAAAAAAGATTCTTGAAAAGATTGATGCTCTGAAAGAAAAACAATAATTTCAGTACATAATATTAAGACGTGCGCCTTAAGGCGCTTATTGAAAAGCCCATCGCATTTGCGATGGGCTTTTTCATAAGTCATCAGTGAGTCATAGGGGACTCATTAGATCATTCTTCAAATGTCCCTGCCATGTACGTACGTCCCCAATCGCAGACTGCATTAATTACATTTTTTAATGATAATCCTCTTTCTGTTAATGAATATTCAGTCTTAGGCGGTACTACCGGATATACCTTGCGATGAATCAGCTCGTCTGCTTCCAACTCTCGTAACTGCTGTGCAAGCATCTTAGCCGTTGCTTGTGGAATCTTCTTTTGCAGTTCATTGTATCTAAGTGTGCCATCATTTAACAGATGGTACAAAATAATCATTTTATATTTTCCACCAATCTGACTAAAAGTTGCTTCGACTGGACAATGAAAAATAATTTTTGAATCTTTTTTACTCATATTTTTTCTCCATCATTCTCAAAAAAGCCTGAAAAATAAGGTATTACTATGGTTACTTTATAGGAAGTATATCACAAATTTGTAATTATGGTACAAAAAAGTACGTACTTGTGATTTTTATACCACAAAGATACTATATGCATACAAAGTTGATCAACCCAAAAATAAAAAATGTAAAATCACAAATCAATGCATAGGAGGATTTTGTAATGTTAAATGAAATTAAATGGCCTGAAGGATATTTACCTGGCACTACCGATAATTTTGCATCCAATGAAATAATTGTAAAGGGAATTACAGCAAAAGATGTTTTTGACAACTTGATCGATACATCTATTTGGACCAGTTATTATGAAAATGCTTCAGATATTGTGTTCCACAATACAAAGGGTACTATACTGCAGGCAGATACAAAGTTTGCATTCAAAACATTTGGATTCCCGATTGAAGCAGAAGTAATTGAATTTGAAGCACCACATGACGATCAGCCAGGACGACTGGCGTGGCACGGATGGGCAGAAGGTGATGCCGATCATCGATTAGATGTAATACACGCTTGGCTTTTAGAAGACCTGACAGAAGGCCGTGTCAGAATTTTGACACAGGAGTCACAGAAGGGACAGCCTGCTAAGGATTTATTTAATACTAAGCCAGATACTATGAATGAAGGCCACCAGGATTGGATCAAAGGATTGGCTAAAACAGTATTGTCCTCAAGACAATCATAAGCAATTCTGTTATTATGATTAGAAAAAAAGGAATTAGTGATAGAAAGGACAAGGTGATATCATGGATTTTATATCATTAGCAAAGAACCGTTTTTCAGTTAGAAACTATAGTGAAAAACAAATTGAAAAAGAAAAGTTAGATAAGATTCTCGAAGCAGCACTCATTGCACCAACAGCAAAAAATCAGCAGTCTCCAAGAATATATGTAATACAAAGTGAAGAAGGGCTGGCAAAGATCCGTTCACTTTCAAGATGTGCTTATAATGCACCTACAGTTATGATCATAGCATACGAAGAGTCTGAACAGTACTATAATGAGATGGAAAAAAATATATCCTCAGGCCAGCAGGATGCTTCTATAGTAGCTACACATATGATGTTAGAAGCTGCGGAACTCGGTATTGGCTCCGTTTGGGTAGATGTTTTCCCAAATACAAAGACAGCAGAAGCCTTTGGCCTTCCAAAATCAGTCAAACCAGTATGCCTCATGCCTATGGGCTATGCCGCAGAGGGTGCAAAGCCTTCCCCAATGCATGATAGTTATCGTCCATTAGAAGAAATGGTAGCATATTTATAATTCTAAAAGTCTCGAAAAGTTTCTATATCGAAATAAAGCGTCAGAATCATGACTTCTACATACCGAAGTTATGATCTGACGCTTTTATATTGAATAAGAAAATGTTGCATAAATGCAACCGCGCTCGGCGCGAGGATTTTGCTTGCAAAATCCTTTCCTGCTTGTAATGGTGGTCATTCACACAATGTAGAATTTCTTAAAGTGCAATATGTAAATCCATCCTCTTCATATATATCGAAGGTACCGGCTACGCATACGTAGCCGCCTTCTTCCGGATAATCATCCGGGTAAACGTAATCATCTGTAAGTTCAAATTCTATGCCCTGAGCACAGCACGCTGTTGCATCCTGTATAAAGCAAGCATAATAGTCTTTTCCGGTTGTATCATCATGATAATGAGTATATATTCCCTCCATTTTTACCGTCTGTCCGACATAATTCTCCGGGAAATAGACCATATCATAGACCTGAGAATAGACCATAGTGCTTGATAATACTGTCAGATCAACGTCTATACCTTCAGCTCCGCTGATAGCACTACTGGCATCTGCTGTCTGAGCATCACTGCTAGCTGATTCCGATGCAGAAGCTGATGTATCCTCTGTTGCACTAATTGTACTGCTGTCAACTGAAATATCATCTAAAGCACTATTGTAGCTGCTTGCAGCTGATGTATCTTCTGTCACGCTGCTATTAGTTGATCCCTGGGATGCCGCTTCCATCTCTGATTCTGTCATGCCGTTGGCAAGGACTTCCTCAACGGTTATGCTTGAGCTTTCAAATCTTGTTGCTGAAGAATCTCCACAAGCTGTAAGGCATATGACAATGCCTAACGCTAATATACCTATTTTTTTCACCTTCTAATACCTCCTCTTATAAGCCCCACAACATAACAGATTCCAAAACCAACCACATCCACTGCTACAATAGTAGAACCCACAGGAGTACCTGCAAGTATCGATATGATAAGGCCTAAAGAAGCACAAAGCACAGAAAAAACTGCTGAAAAGATCGTTACTGCCTTGAAACTTCCGAACAGGCGCATAGCAGACAAGGCCGGAAATATGACCAATGCTGATATTAGAAGTGATCCTACCAGATTCATAGCAAGTACTATGATCACAGCTATCACTATTGCAATCAGCAGATTGTACTTATCTGCTCCAGTGCCTGTTGCCTTAGCAAAACTCTCATCAAAGGTCACCGCAAATATCTTGTTATAGAACAGGATAAAAATAATAACAACTGCTATTGATAATACGATACACAGCCATACCTCTTTTTTAGTCAATGTAAGAATAGAAGTAGAGCCAAATAAGGTACTGCAGACATCTCCTGAAAGATTGGAGCTGGTAGAAAAAACATTCATTATAAGGTAGCCAAAAGCCAAAGCTCCAACAGATATCATGGCAATCGCTGCATCACCTTTTATCTTGGTATCCTGTCCGGTTCTTAGTAGCAGGATCGCACTGATCACAGTAATCGGAAGTACAAGCATCATCTGGTTTGTAAGATTCAGCACTGATGCTATTGCAATGCCTCCAAAAGCCACATGTGATAAACCATCACCAATATATGAAAATCTCTTTAAAACCAACGTCACACCTAGCAAAGATGAGCAAAGCGCTATAAGTATTCCTACTATCAATGCATATCTTACAAAAGGATATTGCAAATACATAACCAGTTTATCTAACATCGCCTCACACCGCCTCTCCGTTTTTTGTCTGCTGACTATTGCCTTGCTGTGCCAGGAAGAATTTACCTGTATCACTTTCTACATAGTCTTCTTTTGTTCCATAAAAAACAGAAGCCCCGATATGCAGTATATGACTGGCATAGCGCACAGCGGCGTTGATATCATGAGATATCATGATGATAGTAACTCCCTCGTTATTGAGTTTCTCTATAAGATCATACATTTCAATAGTGACCTTAGGATCCAGTCCTGAAACAGGTTCATCCAGAAGCAGTATCTTCCTGGTGGCGCAAAGTGCCCTTGCAAGAAGTACTCTTTGCTGCTGGCCGCCGGATAATTCCCTGTAACATCTGCCAGCAAGAGATGTTATGCCCATTCGTTCCATATTTTCCCTGGCCAGAGCCTTTTCCTCTTTATTGTAAAAAGGTCTAATCCCGCATCTAGACTGACATCCGGACAATACTATTTCATAAACTGAAGCTGGAAAATCTTTTTGTACAATGGTCTGCTGCGGTAAATAACCGATCTCATTTTTCTTTAGGCCATCACCAAAAAGAATCTGCCCACTGATTGGTGCCTGAAGATTTAAAAGGGTCTTCATCAGCGTGCTCTTTCCAGACCCGTTCTCACCTACGATGCATAAGTAATCCCCAGTATTTACTTGAAAATTAAGATTCCCCACTATTACCTTAGAATCATACCCCAAAGACAGATTCTCTATGGTGATCAAAGACATATATTATTCCTCCAGACTTAGACCTAAGGGGTACCACTTGCAATGGATTCCTTAGGTCTGTCAAATGTTTTCATATTTAGTTTGGCACTTACTCAAGCGCTGCCTTTAATACAGACAGATTGCTCTCCATAACTGATAAATATGTTGTTCCGCTCGCAACATCCTTAGAAGTAGTTGACTGCATTGAATCCATCGTAAGAATCTGCTGATCCTTGGACTGTGTATTTTCAACTATTGTCTGAGCAATTTTTTGATCACTGCTTTCGATAGTCAAAACTGTACCTAATGATAACTCATCCACTTTCTGTGCAAGGAATGTGATAGTCTCAAAACTAGCCTCTGTCTCAGCTGAACAGCCTACAAATGCTGCATAATATGATAATCCGTAATCATCGACAAGATAACGGAATGGAAATCTGTCTCCAAAAAGAAGTGTACCTACTTCTGAACTATCAACAGCAGCCTGATACTGAGCATCGAGATCACTAAGCTGTGCTATATAAGCTTCAAAATTTGCTTTGTATAGATCACTATTTGCAGAATCTATTACTTCTAAGCTCTCCTCAATTGCTGTGCACAGTACCTGCGCATTTTTAAGTGAAAGCCATACATGCTCGTCATATTCTACTTCCTCTTCCTCTTCAGAATCGGCTTCTTCGTGCTCTTCTTCAGCTTCCATGCCCTCGACTACTTCCTCTTCTTTAACATTTTCACCAAGAACTTCCAGGAGATTTATCACCTGCATATCTTTATTGGTAGCTTCAGCAAGAGCATCCTCTACCCATTCATCAGATTCTCCACCAACGTAGATAAAAAGGTCACAGGTGGCAATCTTCATAATATCTTCAGCTGTTGGCTGATAGCTGTGAAGGTCTACTCCGTTGTCTAATAGCATTGTCACTTCTGCATTTGCAGCATTTTCTCCGAGAATCACATTAACCCAATCATATTCCGGGAAAATAGTGGTAACGATTGCGATGCTGTCTGTAGTAGCTTCTGTCTTGTCTTCTGAAACTGCTTCCTCCACAGCTGTACCTGTTATAGTTGTCTCTGTTTCCTGTGTTTGAGCCATGTTGCATGCTGATAAAATGCCAACCATCACCATGGCTGTCATAAAAAGGGCAATAATTTTTTTCATTTTTATCCTCCAATATTCAATTTTGATAATGTAATATAAGTTGAAATAAGTGCCTGATGCGGCTTATGACAGAGAACAAATGAATCGTTCCCTGATCCTGAGGATATTTAATTATTTAGACGTACCTTTTGATTTACAAGAGTGTTAAGCTGTACAGAAGGTACTGCCAATACAACTAAAGTAAATAACATTAAAACCGGGCTAAATATAAGATGACAAAAACTCAGCCCACTTCCAATACTTCTGAGTGTATTTTCACACTGCTGAATGCATGAACATATTGGGCAATCCTCTCCAGTACAATCATGTCCTGATTCTATAGCAATGTAAAAAGAAGAAAAGAGTACAACAATAAGCATCATAGCTGCTATGATGCCTACGACAAATCTTTTATTTTCAGAAATATTTCTATTATTCATGTCGCCCTGTCTCTCTTCGTGTTTCCACTACTTCAAATATTGAAACTGTTCTAAATTTATCATCATGCTTTAGCTAAGTCAATTCTATTTTTTATGCAAAAAACTCTTAATGCAAACGCATTAAGAGCTTTTTAGCTTTTATTTTGCTTCATCCATTTTAACCGCATGTACAACAAATCTCTTATCATCACTGCTTGTACATGTGGAGAATGTCAGGATCTTATCGTCTGTTGTAACATATATTCCTGTTGGATTATAGGACGCAAGACATATGTAATTGATAAATTCAGCATAATCTTCAACGCTGTCGTAGCTTACATTGTATACGATACTGTCAGCTTTTACAGTATTATATGCAAAAATCTCATATCTCTCTGTCCTATCCGGCAAGATCACCTGAATGTACTTATGATCATCATAGTAACTGTCATCTTCCTTGTAATATCTCAATTTGCCAAACATACTGAGGTTCTTCATGTTGTGACCGTATACGATATTGTGGTCATCATCAAAGCTGAAAGTATTCCTTCCATCAAGGAAAATCGAGCCACTGTCTAATTCTTTTCCATCAAATGATGTATCGAGATATGTGCTGTTGTCTCCAGAATAAAGGATAGGATAACTGATATCCTCGTTTTCCCAGGCAACCCATCCTACAATATCAGGATTTATAGTATCCAAAGTAGCAAAATCAACTGTATACATATCGTACCAGTTCTCTGCGTCTTCGTTTACTATCAAATAGTCACTGCCTGTGTCTTCCGTTGTTGTCGGAACAGATCCGTCACTGTCATCGCCGGTATTAGGCGCTGCAGAAAAAAGATATAAGCCTTCTTCATCATCTTCTAACTCGTCAGACTCTGATTCTTCGGCGACTTCTTCATCTGTGTTTTCTTTTGCATCAGATTCAGTGCTAGCTGACGCCTGATCCTGCTCATCCGTAGAATTAGCCTGTTTCAACAACTCTCCTGCAGATGCCTGCTGAGTATTAGTTTCGCTTACTTCTTCACTGGTGTCCTGTGCATCAGCAACAGAATAGAACGAGTTCTTAATATTTCTCTTAGCCAATACGCTACCAACTACACTTAGTGCTATGACCATAGATAGCAGACTGCTTGTAAAGAAAGCAAATCCCCTATGTCCTCCCTTTGGAACTATTAACCTGTATAGCTTTGCAAATGGTTTTAAGATCAATATGAGCAATGAAACCCTCTTATTCATCTTCTTTTTTCAATCCCTTTCAGTAAATTCCCCCTCTACTGATATGCATATATGGTCACTTTTGTGATTGTTGGGAATAAAATATGAAGTTCCCCCAGAAGTGATCCTTCTATAAACCAATAGAATGATTTTACAAAATTAATGCCTAATTAACAATAGGAAATATCGTTAATTAGGCACTTATTATTATATTGAAACTTGGTAAAAATTTATATGGAAAACCCTTTTCAAAACAAACTATCTGCAGCCATTTATCAAGCTATTCTTTGAAGAAACGCATAATATGCTTTTTCATTCATTTCTTCCTGCATTATCTCTCTGACACTGATACCAAGGTCAGTTCTAACTCCTGCTAAAATCTTTTCAACTTCAATATATTCTGCATTATTTAATCTCATGATAATTACCCCTCTTTTCATTCAGTATTTATGCTCTGTTATTTATTTATACGAATAATGAATTCAAAAGGTACAAAATTTCAAAATGAGTCACTGGGGACGTATCAAACTGACTCATTGCGCACAATGAGTCAAATTGATACGTCCCCGGTGACTCACCTGATAAAAAAGGAACCAGAGCAAAAAAACAATTTGCCCTGGTCTCTGTAAAACTATGTATTTTTGCCACTATGTGCCAAAAATATATCCCTATAAGAAAATCCGCTGGAGTATTCTATTTACTGCACTGTACAGCCAATAGAATCTCCGATATTACCTTCCCCAATGATTCCAAACTCAACGTTCTGGCCGGCTGCGATCTGACTGTTCCATTCAACCGGTGTGATTATGTAGGAATCACTTGTTTCTTCAACATTTACATTCCAGCTTGAAGAAATGTTGACTGTACTCTTATCAAGTACAAGTTTCCATGTATTAACAGCTGATCCACTATTGTTAACGATCTTGAAGTTAACATTGTATCCGGAACCCCAGCTGCTGATACTGTACTCACATGTAAGAGCCTGATCCTGAGATGGCTGCTCTGATGGTTCGCTTGGAGTAGGATTCTCAGGCTGAGTTGATGGTTCCTGACTCTGGCCTCCGTTACCAGATCCTGCATTTGGATCAGGTTCGCCATTTACCTTTTCAAACTGCCACTGCTGATTAGGATTGCCCCAGAATGACCACTGGCATACATTTGTACCATCTTTTGTCTCATGGTTATATACATCAAGAACCTTGGTTCCATTAGAAGCCTTGGTTGCAATTGTGTATACACCTGCTGTATCTGTGAGTTTTACAATAAACTGCTGAGCTTCTCCGCCATGTCCCTGGTAGATTCCGATGTTTGTTCCATCTTCGTCTTCTCCATAAGAAACATCAAGCATTGAGCTGCCAAGCTTACTTGTAAGTGTGATATATCCATCACCTGTATTGGTAACATACCACTTCTGGCCTGAAACGCCTGTACCCTGACTGATACATACATTTACCCATCCATCTGCTGTATCGCCTTCAACAGTCAGATACTTCTGAGAAAGAGTATTTTTGATATAGTACCAACCATTTTCAATCTGTGCTGTACCGTGAGTATCAGTATTTCCGCCTGTTGATGGCTCAGGGTCCTTTTCCGGATTAGTTGGAATAGGACTAGGTGTATAGCCTGATGTAGGCATACCAAATACGTCTACATATGCCTGAAGTACCTTCTGATATGCAGGTTTTGTGCTGGATGGCGTGTAGAAAAGAAGTGGTGCAGCATTGCTGATCCATGTTGTCTGGTCTGAAAGTCCCCACCAGGTAACACTCGTTATCTTTCCACCGCTCTTTTTAACTGCATTAATATTCTTGTACAGATTATAAGCGTAATTTGAAAGATCATCATCTCCCTTGTTTGTTATATCCATCTCTGTGATCTGTACTTCAAAGCCTGCATTTACAAAGGACTTAAGGGCTGTTGTGTAGTAATCAACAGACGGGAAACCTGTTCCAAGGTGTGACTGCATTCCTACGCCATCACATACTTTTCCATCGCTGTTAATGAAGTTAACAAGCTTGATGACATCATTAACTTCCATGTATGTATTGTAATCATTGTAAAAGAGCTTGACTGAATCAGTAAGACCAAAGTAATCCAGAGTCTGGTGCGCATATGTAAATGCTTTTTTTACAAATGCAGGAGAAGTATAGCCCTTGCCGTAAACTGACTCCCAGCCTGAATTCTGAGCATGGAGGTATTCATTTACAACATCCCATGCATATACAACGCCGCAGTACTGGCTAAGGCAGACATGATTCATAACAGTCTTGATGTACATCTCCATGCGGGCATCCATAACTGCAGGGCTTACAAATCCGCCGTTTGAGTTATATCCATTTCTGAAAAACCATGTTGGAGTCTGTGAATGCCATACAAGTGTATGTGCTCTCATGTGAAGACCGTTTTCATAGCAGATCTTCATTACTTCATCTACTGTGTTGAAGTTGATCTGTGGAACATAAGAATCTGCGTAGCCATCAGGAATGTAATAGCCATTTGCTTGGGCTTCACTTACTGACATGAGCTTTGGTGAGCCTCCCAAAAGGGCATCAGGCTTCATTTCATTCTCTAATGTAATGCTGTTGTAGTTCTTTTTTAACTGAGCGAGTGTGTCTGAATTTCTAAGTTGATAAAGGTTGATACATGTTCCGGAATAACCAAATTCCTGAGCATAAGTATTGAGAAGTGTCAGATCTGCCTGACTGACAGGCTGATCTGAACCTGATGAAGCACTTGATCCGTTTCCAGCTATCCAGCTGTCAAAATCAAGCTTGCTCTTAAATACAAAGCAAATATTCTTGGAGCCTGAAACATTTTTCATTGTTCCTGAAAAATCTTTAAAGCTGCCATTTGTATTGCTAACATTGATAGTTCCGAGAAGAGTTCCTGAAGCAGAGTTTTCTCTTACTTCGATTGAACCATTCTGTGATGTTCTTACTTTAACCGTAAGGCTATTAAGGCCATTGCTGAACTGTACGCCCTTAACCTTGGTAAAGTCGCCATTATCAATGCTAGTAACATATGCATCGCGGCCATCGCCTGATACAGTAATTCCAGCCTGAGTAAACATTGTCTCCGCCTGAACTACTTCATATGGATTAACACTACCTGATCCATTAACACCTTTTAATGAAGGTGTAAGAGAATTGATCTTACCATTAGAAACACTGATCTTATCAATCTGTGTTGTTCTGTATCCAAGGCTCTTGCCAATCACCTTAGATTCAACACTTCTTGTATGATAAGCCATGTAGTATTCGCCCTTGAATTCAAATATGCAGTGATGGTTGTTTCCTGTGGATCCTGAGAAAAATACACCAGGATTTTTCATAATCTCACCTGCATATGTGAATGGTCCCATAGGACTGCTACTGGTCATATACTCGATTGCCGCATTACTGAAGCCATTTCTACAGTTCCAGTTTGAGCAATAAGAGTAATAGTAAGTGTTTCCAATCTTGTTTATACCTGAATCTTCAAAAAGGTATGGCGCATCAATAGTTGCTGCGCTACCCTGAACACTTATCATATCGCTGCCGAGCTTGATAACTCTGGCTGTCTTTGGATGTTCATACTGGTTATTTGGTATACCTCCTCCAAGATACAGATAACCTGTTCCGTCTGAATCCACAAGTACTGCCGGGTCAAACATCCATGTAACACCGCTGCAACCAGGTGTTGAGCCTGTTACAAGTGCCTTGCCGATTGGATCTGTCCATGGTCCTGTTGGACTGTCTGCAGTAAGGACGCCTATTCCGCTTCCATTGTTAGCAAAGTATAAGAAAAACTTTTCTTTACCATTGATAGTCTTATGTGCTGCGCAAGGTGCCCAAGAATTGTTTGCCCATTTAGCAGCGCCATTTTTGCCTGCAACTGCAATGCTTCCATGATCAGTCCAGTTGACCATGTCTGTTGAAGAATAACAATTTAAAGTATTTATCTTGCCATAAGTGTTTTCATTATTGCCGGATAGTTCCTGTGTATCATTTGTAGCATAAACATAAACAGTATCGTTGTAGACCATAACTCCAGGGTCCGCACCATAGTCTTGGCTTACGATAGGATTGTTCTCAGAATCGTCTTTGACGTACGACCCGTTTGTAACAGTTGCTGCCTGCGAAGTGAAGTTATTTCCCAGAAATAGTCCCCCGGCTATCACTAGAGAAAGTAAAAACGATAATTGTTTCTTCATTGTGTTCCCCTTTCACATTATTTTTTGCTCGAGCAACACTATTTTAGCAATTATCGTTTTCGTAAACTTATCACATTTTGCACAGATATTGTTATTATTTGCTTTTATATTTGTGCACTATTTATTATTCTGTGGGATTGTTATCGATTAGTGAGTGCATTTTGTACCATACCATCGCGTGTTAAGATAGTTTTATATGTATTTTACACATTTTACGCTTTTATTATGTTTAATGCCCTTCATATACATATAAGAATTCTCTTTTCATGATTCTGATATGTAATTCCTCTTCTCCAGAGAGGCTGTTGACCTTCTCGTATACATATAAGATTTCATTTTTCATGATTCTGATATGTAATCCGCTTTCTCTCGGGATACTTTCAGTAATAATACTTTAGAAAAATCACAATAATTTTTTCTACTATAAACGATTACCATTCAGATTTAAACGATATAAACGCAGCGTCAGCGTTCCACATATCGCGAGCTTTCAGCCTGCTGACATGTCTATAAAAAGTCCTGACGGACATATCGCAATACTCTGCCGTTTCGCGGGCAGTATGGGTCTGATTATAAAGGAATACTTCGGATACAGGACGGTCGTTGCCGACATACTTGGCTCCTGCATAACGAGAGGTTTTACGACGATATTCGTTAGAATCGATATCAAAAGACAGGTAACTATAATCATTGGAGGAGGTTATGGCAGCTGATATACCTATTTTGCCAAGATAAGCATTAAGAATCTGTAATTGCTCTTCATCCATATTAGATGGCTGAAGTCTGAATTTTAAACTCTTATTGGTATGTTCTGCCATATCCACCTCCCCAAATATTACTCAGAATTATTACTTAAAGATCACTCTGCCGAGCCAGATAAGGGCGCATGCGCCGATAACTGAACAGACAAAATTACCAATGCCGCCTGTAGCCTGAATCTTTAAAAGACCAAAAATAAAAGATCCTACTGAACTACCTACAACACCAAGAATGATGTTCACTATAAGACCATGCTTGGAATTCATAATCTTTCCGGCAAGCCATCCGGCCAATGCTCCAACAATAAGTGCTACTAACCAACTCATACTACATCCTCCATTACTAAATTATTTCAAGCCAATTATATCATATAAGGCACTAATACAGATGTTTTTTAATATCAATCGTCGATGCCCGCTTCATCCATTAGCTCCCACAATTCCTCGTCGGTCAGATGTTTCTTCACTCTCAGGACCAGCAGTACCTTATTTCCACCGGCTCCTGCCTGGAACATTCGTTGCCACTTGTAAAAATGCGGACCATCTCCCTGGAATCGCAGATAAGACATAAGTCCCAGCAATACGTAATAGGACTGTCTGATATCTGCTTCGCAGTCATTGGCAAAAAAGCCTGCAAAAATGCCTCTTTCAGCGCTTCTCATTTTTTCATAACCTGTTTTAAAAGCTTTTGCTGCAAGTCCGGCTTCATAAAATGCCTTTAAAAATGGATCATTCTCCTGGTTCTTCTCAGATATAGCTGCTTCTATTGCTCTGCAGGCATGCAATGCTCCAAGTGCACTGTAATACAGGTATTTTACCTGCCATACAAAAGTATCAATGAATTGCTGTCGAACTATCTCTGGAAGGCTATCTGCTACTTCATTACACTTATTAAGATATTCCTCATATCCATCCTTTGCAGGCTCTATGATCTTCATGTAATCTGTAACCTGCTCTATAAGAGTCTTTCTGTCAGAAAACCAGAGCCATTCCTTTGCAGATTCTGTTTCTAAAGGCACGTTCTTATTAAATGATGTGATAAAAGCAGTTGCAAGCACTCGCGCTCCATGATTGTAAAACTGTTCACCTGCATGATCATCATCGTTTTGACCATATTTAAGAGCATACTGAGGCCACAATCTGTACATGGAGGCTATCTGATCAGCATATTCAGCTCCATAATAAGTACAGCAGTATTCATGAAGATATGATGACACATATTCCTCTGCATTATCTATAGCAAAATTGCTATTCCATATTTTTGCAATGAGCCCAAGGATATATGCATGTGGCTTAACGTTGGAACAATTGATTATCCAATAATCACTGGCATTAACATCATGTACTGTCTTTAATTCTTCAACCACAAACTCAGGAGAATTAGGCAGCATAGTCATCTGCCCCGCAGCCTGCAGATCATAGAACGAAGCATGATAGTAGATGCCATGCTCTCCACCGGCACCTGCTTCAGGAAGTGCATAGACTCTTGGATTATGTCTTCCCTGCCTTCTTGAGACCATCTTGCCAAAACCATTGTCAGCCCAGATAAAGATCACATCCTCCGGGATGTCCAGTAATCCTTTTTTATACAGCTCCATAGTCTCTCCGTAGAGATTGCTACAACAGATAGCATCTTTATCATAAGATTTAATCAGATCATATTGCTTGCGGATAAGCTCACTCATAAGCTTTCCGCGCTTTTCATCAGTGTCATAGGCAGGATCGTCTGCCCAGAAAGGTCTGTCACCCTGACCTCTGAATCCCAGATTCCACAGTACTTTATAATCCTTCTGCTTCTCAATGCCTTCTCTCCAAAGCTTTTCAAATAGCTCCGGGTACTTATCATAAGAAGCCTCCAGCTCAGGATAAGCTCTGGCAAACATCTGCGCTCCAAGTGGCTCTGCATGATGATGTGTGATCCAAAGTCCCATTTTTGAAGCTAACTTACAATAAATATGCGCATTCTGGTCAGTTCCAGGGATAGTCATGTTGCCACCGCAGCGAAGCAGCGCTTCAAAAGCCATTTCCCACGGAAGATCATTGTCGCCGTCTATCTTCCAGTCATCGATCAGAACTTCATCATTTACAAACCAGCCTCTAAACCTTACGTTATAAGGATCTGACCTGTAATAAAAATCATCCGGTATTTTATACCCATCTTTTTTCTCAAAAATCTGTTCATTCCAAAACCAGAATTCATTGACCTTTAGAAAATGCTTACTTATATAATAAATTCCGTAAATAAATCCCAGATCATCTGATGCACGTAGCGTCAACTTCTCATCAGAAGCCTGTAATTCAAAACACTCAGCCGGTATGTCATCTGCATTCTCCAAAACAATAGCTGTTCCTTCTTCATTTGTAGTATTACAAGTATTCTGAATATCTCTCAGCAAAGCCTTGACTGCATATTCAACCGGCTCCCAACTCTGATTTCTCACAATTTGTGTATTACAATTTAGCATAACCATTCCCTTTCCCCTTATTCTTTATGATTTTCATTATAAATCATCGAAATACAGTTACTAGGAAAATACCGCTCAAAAAATTGTCTTGATAAAAATCCTACTATCCTTTCAAAAACAATTACTCCAAGGTCATCATCGTGCTATGATTAGTACAACTATTTTTTCAGAAAAAATAAAAATCAAATGGGGAATAATCATGTTAATCAGAAAAGCAAAAGAAAAAGACATCAGCACCGTAGCAAGGCTTCTGGAGCAGGTTCTGGAGATCCATGCCAAAATACGCCCTGATATATTCATCAGCGGCACAAGAAAATATTCAGATGAAGAACTTGTAGCTATCTTCCAAAATCCTGATACGCCTGTATTTGTTGCAGATGAGGAAGGAACTGTTCTGGGCTATTGCTTTTGCGAGATCCAGGTAAAAAAAGGTATCGCCAATATGAAGGATATGAAGACTCTCTACATCGACGATCTCTGTGTCGATGAGGCTTCCAGGGGAAAAAAGATAGGCCAGCAGCTCTACAATTACGTATTAGAATACGCAAGGTCTATCGATTGCCAGAATGTAACTCTGCATGTTTGGGAAGGAAATGACAGCGCAAAGGCATTCTATGACAACATGGGCTTCAAGCCTCAGAAAACACTAATGGAGATAAAATTATAAGTTTGTGTAACTTCAATAATTAATAAATCTATAATAACTTCCTTAGTTTCATTTTAGGTATGACTGATATATTAAGATCAAGAAATGAAACAACATTTCTCCCCCTCATAAAACACTTTTTCATTAAAATGAGCCAGGACACTAAAATGTGCCCTGGCTTCCTCCCTTTAATCAAGTCTTTCTTTTAGCAACTGGAAAAAGTTCTCATCATCTATACCTTCTGATGTTCTTATATCGTATGCAATCTTCACTCGCAATGTAACGCCATTTCCATCTATCTTTCGTATAGCCTCAACTGCATCTTTTACCTGCCTGGCTGTTTCTGCAAGCTCTGATACATCATCCACCTGCGATAGTAATGCAAATTCAGAGTCTTTGGTCCTGGCTATAGCATATTTACTACCTGCAACAGAAACTATTACCTCGCCCATTTCCTTGATCAGTTTCTCACTTAAGGATGCACCATAGGTATTGGTAATACGTTCATACTTGTCATTCTTAAGAACTATCATTCCATAATTACGTTTATTGTAATTATAGTCGATTGCATAGTCTATCAGAGCTTCCATAAAGGCTTTGACATTCATCAGACCTGTGAGCGGGTCAAGTTTTCCTCTGCCAATGATATTGTCAAATTTTTTATGCTCATCCTGAACATCCACAAAACTTCCCATTAAACCAGCAATCCTGTCATCCAGATATACAGGTGATTTATTGATAACAATATTGTGAATAATACCATTAACAATGCATTGGCCCTGGCTATTTCTTACATATGTTCCTTTATGCAAAACGTCTAATTCGTCTTGCATATTTTTCGCTTCCTCAAAATTTAAGCCCAGTTCTTCAACTGTCTTACCAATAACTTCATCTTCATTTTTTATTCCGAAATAATCGAGAAAAGCCTTGCTGACACCTATAAATCTTCTATTAGCATCCTTCCAGAAAAATTTCACACTGGAATAATTAATGATACTGTCCCAAAGCCCCTTAAATAACTTGTCATTTCTTATACCAGGTTCAGAAACGTCAGGCTGAAGATTCACAACCGGAGAATCCTCCGGAATAGCCTTTATACATAGAAGATATTCTTTTGCAAGAGTCCCGGATATCATCATGATTGCAATTACATTCCAATGATAACCGCCATCAGCGCCTTTTACCCTAAATAACTTCTCAATATAACCAAGGCCTCTTTTTTCAATATCACTTTTAATGGTTGCAGGATTTACAAAAAAGCCAAATTCTTTTCTATCTGGCGGATATATAAATTGATTTTTGACATAATCAATTTTTTCAGTAATACTTAAGTCCTCGAACATAAAACCAAATTCTCGATACCTTGCTTTATCCAGAAGGGGCTCTAAAGTTCCCTTTTCAATATTCATCTGGAAGATATATTCAAAAAAGTGATTGATCTCCTTAAGCCTATGATCAATATTGTTCTTGGCTTCTACATCATTATCCATGGATACATTTATAAGTGAACCCTTTATAAGATAAACCCCATCATTTTCAGCAAGAAGCTTGGCTTTAAAACACAATATATTACCATCATTTGTATAGTAGAATTTTTCCGTATTGCCGCTCTTCTCAATTATGTTGGCAAATTGTCTGTATTTTTTTAAAAGAGGTGTTCCTGTATGATAGATAAGCCTGTCTATTTCTTCAAGAGTATGCTCCTCACGAAATATCTGATTACGGTAAACCTTGTTCATGAATAATGTCTTAAAGTTTTCTCCATCATCAATCAGAATCTCTAATGGTTCATCAGTTTCAATAGCACTGAAGCTTGCTATATCATAGAAATGACGCCATTTTCTCTCTTCTATGTCAATGCCACTGGCTTCAATATGGTCAAAAAATTCATCTAAAGGAAGAGGCTTTCCAAAATAATATCCCTGCAACCTTCCACAACCAATGTCCTTAAGGAACTTGATCTGCTCTTCATTTTCTACACCTTCAGCCAAGGTCTTTACTTCAATATTTTTCGCCATTGTTATGGCTGAAGTCATTATTGCTTTGGATTTTTCGTTGATATTGGACAAAAACTCCATATCAAGCTTCAAAGTATCAAACTGATAATCTTTCAAAAGTGTCAGCGAAGAATAACCGCTACCAAAGTCATCCATCCACACTTCATATCCTGCGTTCCTGAAACGCTCGATTTCTCCGCGCATAAGCTCAGCATCAGAAACGATCATACTTTCAGTTATCTCAAATCCAATATAATCACGAGGTATATCGTATTTACTCACTGCATTTTCAACAACCTCAAGCATATCAATGGATTCAAAATCTCGTCTGGAAAAATTAATAGAAACCGGAACTGTAGTAAGATTCTTAGACAATCGCTCGGAGATATCTTTGCATACCTGATCTACAATATAACAATCAAGTTTGTAGATTTTTCTACTCTCTTCAAGGGGCGCAATAAACTTATCCGGTGACAGAAAACCGTAGACCGGATCTATCCACCTTGAAAGAGATTCGGCATCGCACAGCTTACCTGTAAGCGTGCGAATAATAGGCTGGTAATAAACCTTAATCCAGCCACCTTTAATAGCATTATCAATATTTTCAACAACATACTTTGCTAAAAAATCTGCATCCTTGCTATCTTTGGTAACTGGCATTTCCTTTCTCCATTTCCTTTTCATAATTAAGTAAAGAAAGTGTCTTAATATAGTATACTACTTTTATACTTAATTGTACATCAACAAAAATGAAGACCACCTTACATACCTATTTTTCATACAATATCCAATATATCGCTAAAACTACCAAGATGATAAGTGCACTTATCGTAGTTCCTTGCGCTTCCAATGCCTGCGGAGACGAAACCTCCTGCAATTGCAGCATCGATACCTGCCCTAGCATCTTCTATCACTAAGCACTCATCATTCCTGAGGTGCAGCATACCAGCTGCTTTTACAAACACTTCCGGATCGGGCTTGGATTTGGAAATAATAGTTCCATCGGAAATATCATCAAAAAATTGATCTAATCCAATCCTTTTCAAAATATAAGATGTATTTTTTGAAGAAGATCCAATAGCAAGTTTCAAGCCCTTATTTCTTAGCCCTTTCAAGGTATCCCTGACTTCCTCTGCAACATCACTTTCGCTCATCTCGGATAAGAGTTCTCTGTACAACTGGTTTTTCTTTTCCATCAGCTGTCCCTTCTCTTCTTCAGAATAGATCCTTGTAGACTTTTCCAAAATAATCTCCAGGCTTTCTGCTCTTGAGACACCCCTTAGCCTCTCATTTATTTCTCTGTCAAAATATATTTTTTCATCATCTGCCATCTTTTTCCATGCTTTGAAGTGAAACTCATCAGTACTGCAGATGACACCATCAAGATCAAAAATAATTCCCTTAATATCCATATCAGATATAATCCTTTCCACATAACGGGTCAATTGGACTTACTCCAACAAATTCTGACCTTCCCATCAGCTTATCCATCACCGCATCAACAAAATCCTTATTTCCGCTGTAAGCATTGATATATGTGCCTATCATAGGTGCATCAAATAAGTGATAAGGATATGCCGTAGAGATCATCATCATCGGAACTTCTGCTGCATGCCACGGTGCATCATCTCCAAGCCCAAATACTACATTCCAATTAAGCCTGAGCGTAGTATTATTTGAAGCATTCTCCATGTTGCACACATACAGATACAGGTCAAACGATTCCTTCATCTCAGCAACACTTCTATACAATTCATGCAAAAGTGATTTTTTCTCACTGCTAAGAGAATCCGTATCCATAAAATCAGAAGGCACAATTCCTACTCTTCTATCCCTTACTGTAACCTCAAAACCTTCAGCAGTAAGCCTATCCTTCCACAATTTCACACATGGACTTTCAGGGTTTTTATCCTTTTCAATAACATTTAAGTATATTCTTTTATACTTTTTGGTGCTAAGTGGCAGAAGAGCTTTCTCATCTCTAACAAGTGTCACTGACTTATCTGCAACCTCTTTTGCCCAAGCTCTGTGCTTTTTACAGCCAACCACTGAAAGAGCTTCTTCGCCGGGAACAAGTATGCCCTCCTGCTGCTTCCTGTGAAGCCCCAGAGACGCCTTGGTGGCAAGAATTCTAAGTACCGCCTCATCAAGCCTGTCTCTTGTCAAAATACCGTTCTCTATTCCTTGTAAAAGAAATCTATAATCTTCCTCAAGGCTCTTGTTAAACAATATCATGTCACAGCCACATTCAATGGCAGTAGGAATTGCCATGTGCCTTGGCATAGCACTGGTAAACCCAATCATTGGCGTAGCATCAGTAGTGATAAGGCCATTAAACCCTAGACGTTCCCTTAAAAGACCTGTTATAAGCTCTTTTGAAAGTGATGCAGGCATAAGCATACTCTTTCTGTCCGCCTCATTATTTATCTCTTTTACATAGGCCGGCTGTGCAATATGTCCTACCATTACTGTCTTTGCGCCCTTTTCTATAAGGCTTCTGTAAATATAACCAAAGCTGTCATCCCATTCTTTTACAGAGAGTGAGTTAACACTGGTTAGAATATGCTGATCCCTTTCATCAATTCCGTCTCCAGGAAAATGCTTTATAGATACTGCTACTCCATTCTCATTGGCACCATCCATGTACCGGGATGCAAATTGCACTATTTTCTTAGGATCATCTCCAAAGGTCCTTACATTTGTTATTGGATTATGGAAATCCATGTTTATGTCAACTATTGGAGCAAAGGACCAGTTTAATCCAAGTGCAGCTCCTTCCTTGCAAGCTACATAACCCATCTTATAGCCAAACTCAGGATCATCTGTAGCAGCAACTGCCATAGGCTTTCCAAATGAAGTTCCTTCTATAGCTAATCCATCACCACCGCTCTCTGTATTAGCAGCAATAAGAAGCGGTATCTTAGCAAGTGACTGTATTTTTCTATGGGTTTCCTGAATTTCTCTTGCACGGCCGCTTCTGTACATCATTCCGCCAACACCGACTCCGCATACAATCCCTTTAAGCACATCCTCGTCATTACTAAAGCCCATGGGGCAAAAGATCTGTCCACATTTTTCCTCTAAACTCATACTCTCAAAGGTATCTTTAACCCATTGAATATCGTCATCATTAAGAAAAAAAGGATTTCCCTTATAGTCGATTTCTTTTTTATCAAATGTCATAATTCACTCTCTTTCAGATTAAAAAATGTTCTAAGAAAATACGCAGGTCCGCAACTCCAGGCATGGCAATAACTATTGACTATAGTTCCGCCATAAGGAGATTCATCCGGTTTTTCCGGATTATACAATTCCCAAAAGGTATCCGCACCATTCTCTACCATTCCTCCCCAATACTCTCTCATGAGCTTATGGGCCTCATCTTTCTTCCCGAGTTTTAACAGAGCATCTATATAATTGTGATACATATATGGAGTAACCATTTTTACAGCTGCATTATAGGCTTCGAGTTTACCAAGCAGTCTTTCCGCTGCTTTTCCTTCTACAGCTCCTCCAAGAATCATCCATATCTGAGATGCATAGGATATCTGTCGATCTTTGCCGCTGACATATAATCCCAACCTATCATCAAATAAAAATCGGTTGGCGCCATCTTTCACCTTGATGAACAAATCTGCGAATTCCTCTTCAGCAAGGATATCACCTACACATTCTGCTAGTTCTATAGCCGCTTCAAGTGCGTACAGCAGGATTCCCTGGGCACTGGCCTGTTTATTGAGTTCCAGATTCCAATCCACAAAACACCATCCAAGTTTATTAAGATCTTTTACCACATAATGTTCATCCAAACCTTCTCTTGCAAGTACAATCTGCCTTTTGCATACACTCCAAAGATCTTTTACTGCCTCCAGATCATCTGTCTCTCGAAAATAATCTCTTAGGATTGTCACAAAAAACAAAGAATAATCGTACATGAAGGTGTCGTCCACTTCCGGCTCAGGCTCTAAAAAAATGCATGCTCCAACTCTGCCGTTTTCCTGTGTAAGTGCGCCAAAAAGGTACAAGCAGGACTTTACCATGTCATTCATCTGATAGGTCTTATAATTGGCAATAGCTTGAATCCTTAAGTCGCCAATCCACAATCTCCTGTCCCTCTTAGGTCCATCCTCAAATACAGTCTGCATGCAGTCTCTAAGCGTTTTAACCGCTATTGCATCAATCTTTTGGTCCAGAGAGTCTCCCTTATCATAATGTGTTAATTCTTCATCTCTGGCAGAAGTAACTGCTCTGACCTTTGCATCTGTAATCTGAAGATCAAATTTTGAACTGATATCCTCGACTTCAATCCTTACGTATCTAAAAGAATACCTTCTTGCAAGATCAAGTTTAGAAGGAACCACATCTACCTTTACCAGTTCTTCCTGTATCCATGAAGCACTGATCCATCCATTGTACGTTGACGCATCCTCAAATAACTCTACCTCCCTTTCTGCAAAACGTATTCTGAGAAGGATGGGAGCATCAGCATGGGCGCCCTTATTCTTGAGTTCAAGTGAAAGGTATCCGACTAAATGTTCTCCAAAATCCAGTATCACCTCATCCTTTTTCTTTAGGATCATGGTTCTGTAATCAGGCAAAACAGATTTATTTATTCCACTACAACTCTTAGTAATACTTACAGTTTCTGATACAGAAACCTCTTTTTCATTAATTTTTGGGAAAAGAGCAGTTGCCTTTTCCAATAGTGTTATGTCTCTCATACTTTTATTAATCTCTTTACCATATCCTTATTATTTAAAAAGATCAGGAATACAACCAATAGCAGGGCATTGATAATGGACTGCATAGTTGCATTGACTGTGTTTGAGAATACTGCAAAAGTTGAATTTAACAATGACATACAAACAGCTGCCAGGAGAAATCCAATTTTTTCATTAATGAATCTTCCTATATATCCAGCTATGAACATTGGAAGAAATGCAGTAAACATGATAGCAATACTTCCAAAATTCAATTGTCCTCCATTTATGGTTGTATTTCTTGCAGCGTTAAGTGTACCGACAATCCCCATCATTCCACCGCATATTCCGTAACAGATCAAAGCATTCTTTACTTCGTTTATTCCGGTAGCAACTGCCACTTTCTGCCCGGATCTGAGGGCGTTGTAATCGTATCCAAAAGCTGATTTGTCAAAAACGATTATCATAAAAACAAGCACTGCCAGTATTATCAATGCGGCATAGATCCATGTTCCTGTAAAACCGGACATAGACTGATTCTGCACCTCGGTCATTACATACTTACCACTGGTAATGGTGTACATGATTCCTTCGTATATCAAAGTCACTCCTAAAGAAACAATTATTGGAGGAAGTTTTAGAATGCAGTATGCAAGTCCTGAAATCAATCCCAGGATCACTCCGGAAAAAATAGATACAACAAGCATAAGTAGTGCTGAACCACTACCCCCGGAAAGAATCCCATAGGTTACTTTTGCTCCTATGACAGCTGACAATGAAGCCATAGATCCGAGGGAAAAATCAAATCTCCCGCTGTTTAGATTAATGGAAAGAGCCATGGTTGTTATCATCACGATTGCCGTATAAACTATGAAATTGTCAAAACTCTTCATATTTGATATCACGCTCTGTCCATTAACAAGACAAAGAGTCTGTAGTATTACCAGCGTTGCAACCGGTATTGCCAGTGCATTTATGATTCTTTTAGGGGTGCTCATAGTAGTTCTCCTTATTACTTTGTCTATATTACTTACTCTCTACAAAGCTCTTAACGTCCTGGTAAGTAACCTGGCTTCCAATAATACTGTCAAGAGTTTCTTTATTGTAGATAGGTGAATCTCCATTATCGTTTACATAATATTCATCAAAACTTTCTTTATCTGTTGCTACTAAATAGCCCTGATTGAGAGATATAGCATTACCTTCATCATCTCTGATCACATTTCCATCAATAGCGTTTGCCACAAGTGCAAAGACAGGACCGATTGATGAGGAATATTTTCCAGCCAGATATGTAAGGCTTCCACTCTCCATTGACTGACTGTTCATAGCTGTGAAGGAATCAATATCTGCAAAAGATATGTTCTCCTGTGAAAGAGTCTGTGCAAAGAAAGTAGTAGCCATTCCCACTGAAAGAAATGCATCAGGAGCCTTCTGTATTGCAGCATTGAGCTCATCTGTAGTTGTGTCTCCATATCCCTGAAGATATGCTACAATTTCTACATCACCTGATACCTTGGACAGGTCTATACCCTGATCCTGGAATATCTGACCAACTATTGTTTCCATGTCACTGGCATCTCCGTAAGTGCATCCAAGTCCTACAAGAACACCGGCAGCTCTGAATACATGCATAGGATTAGGAATAAATGCTCCATAAAGAGCAACTTTTTCTACTCCCTGATCCTTGAAATACTCTCCCATTGCCTTTCCTGCTTCGAACTCTGTTGTATTGGAAGGTCCAATCTGACATACAAAATACTCATAGCTCTTATATTTCTCATACAGCTCATCATCGAGAACACCTGATGCGATTGCATAGTAAATACCATACTCTTCACAGGTCTCAATCTGCTGTGCTCTGTCACTACTGGACAGAGAAATAATCGCGTCATAGCCCTTAGATGCAAATTTTTCAATAGCTGACTTCTCATCCTCTGCACTAGCCAATGCATCTGTATAATCAAAGATCACATCATAATTTTCCTCAATGTACTCCTCATAATACTTCCTAAAACCAAGAGCCTCTTCACCACTTACATCTGCAACAAGCACACCAATCTTCTTGGTTTCTCCTGCAGTTGTAGTAACCTCTTTTGCTTCATCTGTTGCTGCTGTACTCTGTGCATCCCCTGAAGAAACTGATTCAGAATTGCCGCAGCCTGTCATTACAGCCATTGCTCCTGCCATAACAATCCCAACGACCTTTGTAAATCTTCTGTTCATAATAATCTTTCCTCCTTGATCCTATATACATTTATAGTTTCTGCTCTTATCAACATTATCTTGGTAATAGTGATGTTCTGTAATTCATACTGGTGACATAAACAACTGCCATGAAAAAGACTGCACTTATTACCTGTGTAATGCCGTAAGCCGCGCTGCTATCAATGACAATTTCCAAGATGTCATTGAGCAGTATATATGAGAAGCCTCCGATCAGTGCAGCATAGATCTTACTTCTTGCGCCTCCTGAAATAGGCATTCCTCCAAATACAATTGCAATAAATATGTTCATTCCAATACTTGAGGCTGTGGTAGTGGTAACGGACGGTGTGTAACACAGAGTAAGAAAGGCTCCAAGGCCTATACCTATGCCTGCCATCACAAAAGCCAATATTGTATACTTACTCTGCTTTATTCCTGAAAGCTCTGCGCAAAGTGGATTTCCTCCAACAAACTTCATACGTCTTCCAGCTTTAGTAAACTGAAATACAAAGAAGCAGATTACAAAAAATATGGCTAACAGAGCCGCTTTAACACCAACATTATCAAATGGTTTTAAAACCTCGCTTGGAATACTTATACCCCCAAGTGCTCCACCATAGCTTGTAATTATCTGTGCTGCGAGGGCAGAAAGTACTGACATCATAGCTACCGTAGTAACAAATGCAGGTATATGAAAAACTGAAGCAAGAACGGAATTTAAAATAGATGCTGCAACGCCAACCGCAAATATTACCACTATCATCAATAGAAGACTCGAAGTGTAGTTATAAGTCATAACTCCCATGGTGGCTGCAAAAAGCGTTGAGGCTCCAAGACTTATATCAAAAGTACCAAGTGTATAAATAAATATTGATCCTGTTGCTACTACTGCAAGCACAAGTGCCTCATTAAAGACTATCTTCAGATACATATCCAGCCTGTATCCATTTATTCTTACTACAGCCAAAAATATGGCAAATAATATCAATAGAGCGGCTATTGGAAGCACTGCTATTAGCTTTTGAGTATTACTTCTTTTCTTTTTAATTGTCATCCTATTTCACCTTCCTCAGATCATATAGCTGATGATGTCAGCTTCACAAAGAGTCCTGCTTCTCTTAAACTCTTTCGTGATCTTACCGTCCTTCATGATGAGTATCCTATCGCTCATTCCTATCAGTTCAGGCATTTCCTCGCTTATCATGAGAATAGCCTTTCCTTCACTTTTTAGCTTTACCATAAGTTGGTACATTGCCTGTTTAACGCCAATGTCCACACCTCTTGTAGGGCAATCCAGGATTAGAATCTCACTTCCGCATCCTATCCACTTTCCAAAAACTACTTTCTGCTTATTTCCTCCAGATAGCTGGCTAACTGTCTGATCCATATCTGAACATTTGATATTTAGCTCCTCAACCTGCTTCTTAACATATTTCTTTTCATTAGCAGTAGTTAAAAGATTCATATTATTCTTAAATATGTTCATTCCTGCAATAGCTATGTTGTCCCTTATGCTGGCATCCAGACACAAGGATTTCTGATCTCTATCCTTGGAAACATATCCTATTTTCTGCCCAATGGCATTGTGAGGACTATGTATTTCTCTACCACTGCCGGAAGTAACATGACCAGAATCAAGATTAATGGCACCAAATAGGGCTTCTCCAAGTGCGTGCATTCCACTGCTTGCAAGGCCACCTACTCCGACAATCTCACCTCTGTGAAGTTCAAGAGATATATCTTTTAACAACTCCTTGTAACAAAGATGCTCTGCATTAATGACAACCTCAGGAAGTGATGTGCTGTCGTAATCTACCCGGTAGTAATCACCGTGAAGCTCTCTACCTATCATGCTGCTCCTGATAGCATCCGCATCAAATTCATCCTTATCAAATGTTCTTATGATGTTTCCGTCTCGAAGAACTGTCAGGGTATCGCAGATCTCCATGATCTCATCAAGGTCATGAGAAATAAATATCACTGATTTTCCACTATCCCTCATTTTTTTGATCAGGTCATACATGATCTGCCTGCCATCATGTGAAAGAGCCGTTGAAGTCTCATCAATTACAAGAACATCCGGGTTTTTCATGATCACCTTAGCAATTTCTACCAGCTTTCTATCTTGAAAATCAAGACTGGCCATCATATCTTTCCCCTTTATATTCTTTATTCCTATTTGAGCAAGAGCTTCATTGGCTTTAGACTCAACTTTTTTCCTGTCAACCAGGCCAAAACTGTTTTTGAATGTTCCCAGTTCAGCCAAAAACATATTTTCAGCAACGGTTATTCCTGAAATTGTTCCGCTTTCCTGAACCACCATGCCTATTCCGCCATTTAAAGCATCTATCATACTCTCCGGCTCCCATTTATTTCCTTTAAATAGCATCCGCCCTTCGTTTGCTTTCTGCATCCCGGCTGCAATTGAAGCAATCGTAGATTTTCCAGATCCATTCTCACCAATCAATCCTCTTATTTCTCCCGGATAAACTGTCAGATCCACATTATTAAGTGCCACAACGCTACCAAATCTTTTGATGATATTTTTCATTTCAAGAACTGGGTTATTCATAACTGCCTATTCCTTTCTATCAGGCTATGTTTTATGGTGTAATTATATGTTCAAGAATGAAGGTTTATAATTCACAAAATTGCTCAATTCTATTGATGTTTTATGACCTAAAAGTTATTTTTTTGATATATATTTAATCTTTTTTGACATTTTTGTTTTTGATGCATATTATATTGGTATTAACGGATCATCCTATTTTTTGATAGGTTCTGATAAGAGGAATGCAGATGGAAGCTAACGCTTTAAGACAACATATATATGATGTCACTGAAGTAGAGAAATTTTACAAAGACTACTATTTTGCAGGGAAAGACCCTGATAAGCTTAAGGAATTTCTTAAAAATCTTGATATGGATATGGTGCTGAAAAATCACCTTCTTATAAAAGAAAAAAAAGAAACAATCCCTGAAATTTACGAGGATTATTTCTTTTTTGACCTTACGGATAATGACAGTATTATTGTTCAAAAACACGAAAGATACAGTCCTGATATTGAGCACAGCCATACCTTTTTTGAGATTTCATATATATACGATGGAAAATGTACCCAGACAATATCGGGTAAGACAATTGAAATGAGAACAGGAGATTTCTGCATTATTCCTCCCGGAATCAAGCACTCTTTTGCGGTCTTTGATGACACGATAGCCATTAACATAATGTTGAGACGAGATACACTTCACACCATGTTTTACTCTTTTCTCAACACTCAGAACATACTCTCATCCTTCTTTCTTAACAATATATATGCCAAGAAAGCCAATGATTATATTATGTTCAGAACCGGACAAGATGACTCCATAGCAATCTCCTTTATATGGATGCTTTCAGAAAGCCTGAATAAAGAAGAGTATCACTATCAGGCCATTACAAACACTTTGCTGTTGGACTTCTACCTTATTATCCGAAGATATTCAGAGTCTGTGCAAATGCCACTCTTTGATTCCCGAGTAGATGTACAACGATATGCTTTAATACAATATATACAGGAAAACTACAAAGATGTTACTCTTTCAGACCTTTCCAGTAAATTCCACTATTCTTCCGAGTACACTTCTCGTCTGATAAAGGAATTAACAGGGATGAATTACACTGAAATCCTAAGAACTGTGAGAATTGAAAGATCACAGGATCTACTTGCCAACTCTGCTATGACAGTGCAGACTATAGCGGAAGCAGTCGGGTACGATACAACTGAACATTATATCCGGCAATTTAAAAAACATACCGGTATGACCCCCTCTGCATACCGCAAACAATCTGCATCTAACAGGAACAAATAGATTACTTCTGATCAGAAGCTCCTCTTCTAAATACTGCTCTGAACAAGAGACGTACAAGTGGTCCTGCAATGAGGAACTGCATAGCATATGCTGCTGGTACATTCATAGCCCATGTCTGAGCGAAAGTGCCAAGGCTAGGCTCCTTAAAGAGGAATGTTGCAATGAGGCTCATACAAGGGCACATCAATGCACAGATGCAAAATGAAATAGCATATGTTATGAACTGTGGACGATCTGTTGGCTTCATGAAAGAAAAAGCAAGCATAGGTGCAATTTTTCCTACTACAAACAGCTCTAAGATAATAGCTATAGGCCACATAATCTTAAGTTCACCAAAAGCCATAAGGAATACTTGATTAGTACATCCTCCAATATTGATTGAAATGTTATAGCAGATCATTCCATAGACCATTACGAAGGCCATAACTACAGTAAAAATAAAGTTTTCAAGTTTTGTCTTTGGCATAATAATTACTCCTTTTCGCACAAAAAAAGAGGACCGGAAACTTTCGCCTCGATCCTCTTATCGTTGACTACCATTAATTGATGTCATATTAGCACAAAAAAATTTTTCGTGTAAGCTAATTTTTTTCAGTTTTTATTTTTTCATCCATTTTCACAATTTCTAATTTCAATCTATAAAAAATCCCGTCACATTGTTTATAAGTTGTTTCAAATAAACTTGTATTTTAAGTTCACAGATTAATAACAACTTATTTAGGTTCGCTTAAAGTTCCAAGCGTATATTGATAATCAAGAAATGCAAAGCATTTCCCCCTCACAAAACACTTTTTCATTAAAATGAGCCAGGACATCCCCACAAATGTCCTGGCTTCCTCCCTGTTATAAGGTATTAAATTAATTCCTAACCTTTAAAACTACTTTTATCGATTTATTAACATATTTCTTAAATACTTCGCCATCACTGACTTCACCAACAATACTGCCATAGTGAGTTGGTATAGCTATCTCCGGCTTTAACTTGTTAACAAAATCAGCAGCTTTTTTGGCATCCATTGTGTATGTACCGCCAATCGGCACCATAGCAATGTCGCACTTTACCATATCTAATGCTTCTTCTGTTGCATCCGTATCTCCGGATACATATATACGCTGATTATCCATCTTGATCACATAACCGATCCAGCCTTCACTCTTTTTATGAAATGGCTTAAGAAGACTAGTATTGTAAGCCGGGATAGTTCTTATCATAAGATTTCCTATCTCCTTTACAACCCCGGGAGCCAGCGCCACTATGTGCTTTTCATCTTTTGCAAAAGCCTGCACCATATCTTTCATCTTTTGTGGCACAACAAAAATAGTATCTGCTTTAGCTACCTTTACAATATCTTCCGGGGAAAAGTGATCATAGTGATCGTGAGTCAAAAAGATGATATCCGCATCATTGGCATTTTGCTCAATCTTGAACGGATCAAAATACAGCACCAGCTTGCTCCCCTCAATTCTGATACTACTTTGCGTATTAACTGTAATATGTTCTGTCTTCAATTCTTACCCCTCAACTTCTATTTCTAAATTCTTTTTTATAATAGCACCACAAAAACGCACAAACAATGCAAAAAAGAGACAAAAGTTATAAAAATACTAAATTTTATTCATAGTATGTCATGCCACCTGGAAGATAAAAAAGAGGAGACGTATGGCAAAAGGTAGTATCAAAATCACTCACTTTGACACCTTCCTTCTGCATCACGTCTCCTTTGACTTGATAAGTACTTTATTATATTAAATCACATTTTTCCTGCGCAGATATCATCTATTTCTTTAAGCTCCTGAGCAGAAAATTCTGTATTATTGATAGCTTTTATGTTGTCCAGGATCTGTGCCGGCTTAGATGCACCAATAAGTACAGATGTTACATAGCCATCCTTGAGGATCCATGCAAGAGCCATCTCAGCCAGAGTCTGTCCACGCCTCTTGGCTACTTCATTAAGAGCTCTGATCTGTGACAGTTTTTCATCTGTAATGCTGCTCTCTCTCAGGAATCTTCCGTCAGTCTTGATCCTGCTGTCTTCAGGGATACCATTTAAATATCTGTCTGTAAGAAGTCCCTGTGCAAGAGGTGAGAAGCAGATAATACCTTTGCCAAGTTCCTTAGCCTTTTCCTTCAGGCCATTTTGTTCAATTGTCCTGTCAAAAATACTATAGCGATTCTGGTTGATTATAAATGGAACATGAAGCTCTGTTAATATTGCTGAAGCCTTTTCAAGAGTAGGCCCGTCATAGTTGGAAATACCTACATACAGGGCTTTTCCGCTTCTAACGATCTGAGCAAGAGCCTCCATTGTCTCTTCAAGAGGTGTCTCAGGATCCATTCTATGATGATAGAAAATATCTACATACTCAAGCCCCATTCTCTTAAGAGACTGGTCAAGGCTTGATATAAGATACTTTCGGCTACCCCAGTCACCATAAGGGCCTGGCCACATATAGTATCCGGCCTTGGTTGAAATGATCATCTCATCTCTAAGCCCTGCAAAATCCTCTTTTAAAATCTTGCCAAAATTGATCTCTGCTGCACCCTCTACAGGTCCATAGTTATTGGCAAGGTCAAAATGTGTAATACCATTGTCAAATGCTGTACGGCACATGGCTTTCATGTTATCAAAATCACTATTATCACCAAAGTTGTGCCACAGTCCAAGAGACACAGCCGGAAGCTTTAATCCGCTTTTTCCGCACCTGTTATATACCATTGTTTCATATCTTTTTTCGTTTACGCTATACATAAGGAACCCTCCAATCTTCTTTACAAAGCATATATCTTCAAGTACACTTTAAGTCAATAATTAAATTTTACCACTTTGAGGACATATAATGAATTATACAATTGCAGATATTTCCAAAAAACTGAACATTCCTTCATCAACTCTCCGATATTATGAAGATCTTGGCCTTATAACGGATGTAAAAAGAAGCTCCAGCGGTCATAGGGTTTATGAAAAAAAGCATATAGAACGCCTTGAAGCCATTGAATGTTTTAAAAAAGCCAAAATGACAATGTCTGAAATACAAGACTTTTTTAAGTACGAGGAAAATTGCAATGACTCAATAGATGACATGATGGCTCTTCTGACAAATCGAAAAGGTAAGCTGCTTGAAGAATTCAGCTCACTCTATGAGGCTTACGCTCACATCCTCAAGAAGCTTGATTATTATGGTCAGGTTGAAAAAAGCATCAAAGCGTCCTCCCAGCTTCCAACTTGGAACGATTATGATAAGAAAAGCTACGAAGACGCTGCCATGGCAGACATCTTATCCAAAATTAATGGCGTATCATAATAAAGAAAATGAGTCACTGGGGACGTATCAAATTGACTCATTTTTGTCACTTTGTGACAAAAATATGCAAATAGGCTATTTAAAGGCGACTTCGTCGCAGAGCCTATTTGCCT
>JAEEGH010002468.1_pt1 | contig 50025 bp, 49 predicted proteins | sample 9134181 | NCBI WGS metagenome assembly JAEEGH01 (sample SAMN16246544, study PRJNA631951) | gut metagenome | biome: gut microbiome; feature: rumen; material: DP-attached | host: Bos | place: Iran: Karaj | collected 2018-10
ACGAGAGGACCGGGTCGGACCAGCCTCTGGCATACCGGTTGTGGCGCCAGCTGCACCGCCGGGTATCCACGCTGGGTCAGGATAAGCGCTGAAAGCATCTAAGCGCGAAGCCGTCTTCAAGATGAATATTCCCTTGAGGGTCGTGGGAGACTACCACGTTGATAGGCAGGAAGTGTAAGGGCGGCGACGTCCTCAGCTGACCTGTACTAATTGCCCGAAAGACTTTCCTAAGAGAAAGATAGCCAAGGAAAAGCGAACTCTGACTGTACAATAGCCGAAAGGCGAATCGGAGGTCTTTTCTCTCAAGTAATATACTACGGTGGTTATAGCGGTGAGGATCCACCTCTTCCCATTCCGAACAGAGAAGTTAAGCTCACCATCGCCGATGGTACTGACCTACCAGTTGGGAGAGTAGGTAGCCGCCGTTCTTGGAAGCCCGGACATCAACAGATGCCCGGGCTTCTTCGTTTTCACTTGGCTCCAACCCAAAAACGGCGGCGATGCCGCATGATTGTTGCAAGGAGTAAGGAACATGGTGAATATCAGGCGGAATATCGGGTTGGTGTGGATGTATGGGAAGTGGATCATCCTGGCTGGGGGACTGTACAACCTGGTCTGTGCGGCGTTCCTGGCGGGGGCGTTTTCCTATGTGGGGTTGGTGGACGCTTTCATTTTGAAAATGCTGTTCACAGCCGTTGTGCTGTACCTGCACTGGCGATTCGAGGACCGGGACGCCGTCTTTTTCTATATCAATCTGGGCTTGAGCCGGAAGCGGTTGATGGCGGCGACGTTGTCCATCGACTTCGGATTCCTTGTACTCCTGGAAACCCTGATCGCCTTATGCCGATGACACACGAATTGATCGTTGACAGCGTCGTGGTCCGCTTCGGGGAGAAGACGGTCGTGAGCGGCGGGTATATCACCGCCCGGACGGGGAGCGTGACGGGCCTGCTCGGCCGCAACGGCGCCGGGAAGTCCTGCATGTTCCGCGCCTTGATGGGCGGTCTGAAGGTCGATTACGTCAGTGTCCATGTGGATGGACAGCCGGTCGATATCGGCCGGATCGGACGGACAGTCAAGTACTTGCCGCAGGGACGGATGATTCCGGAGGGACTGACCCTGAAAGAGGCCTTCCGGTTGTATCACGTGGATTTCTGGGCCTTTGTCGTCCTTTTCCCGAAGTATTCCGGGAAGTACCATACCCATCTCTGGGAAATGTCCGGGGGAGAGGCGCGGCTGGCGGAACTGTACCTGGTCCTGATGGCTGATGCACCCTTCTGCATCCTGGACGAACCGTTCTCCCAGATCGACCCGGTCCACATCGAAGCGGTCCAGCGACTCATCCGGGAACAGTGCCGGGAAAAGGGCATCATCGTCACGGACCATAACTACGAAGCCATTTCCACCGTCGCCGACCGGCTCTTCGTCTTGTCCGACGGATACACCCATCCGGTGGAGAGCCGGGATGACCTCGTCCGGCACGGATACCTGCTTCCGCAGTAGCCTTGGGAAATCCCGGGGAAATGCGTATTTTTGTGAAAACGAGTAACCAGTTTCCATGAAAAAGACCGTATTGTTCCTGGGAGCCCTGATCGCTTTTTCCCTGACGGCGATGGCCGACGAGGGGATGTGGCTCCCGTCCTTGATTTCCCAGCGTATCGGCGACATGCAGGCCAAGGGCTTCCGGCTGACCGCCGAGGATGTGTACAGCGTGAACCAGGCGTCGCTCAAGGATGCCGTCGTCCTGTTCGGCAGCGGCTGCACGGGCGAACTCGTGTCCGACGAAGGCCTCCTCCTGACGAACCACCACTGCGGATACAGCTACATCCAGCGCCACAGCAGTGTGGAGCACGATTACCTCAAGGACGGTTTCTGGGCGATGAACCGCAGCCAGGAACTGCCCAACCGGGGCCTGACCGTCAGCTTTCTCGAGCGGATGGACGATGTGACGGACCTGGTGCTGAAGGGCTATCAGGAAGGCATGACCGAATCGCAGCGGGATTCGGTGGTCCGGGCCAATACCCGGAAACTGACCGCCGAAGCCGTCAGCGCTGGTAAAGGCTTGACTGCCAATGTGGAAGCCCTGTTCTACGGAAACCAGTACTTCCTGTTTGTGTTCAAGGTGTTCCGCGATGTCCGCCTGGTCGGCGCTCCGCCGTCCTCCATCGGCAAGTTTGGCGGCGACACCGACAACTGGATGTGGCCCCGCCATACCGGCGATTTCTCCATCTTCCGTGTCTATGCCGATAAGGACAACAATCCGGCCGACTACTCCCCGGACAATGTCCCGTATCACCCGAAGAAGTTCTTCAAGATATCCCGTGCCGGTGTGAATGAAGGCGATTTCAGCTTCGTCTACGGCTGCCCGGGCAGTACGCAGGAATATGTGATGTCCGACCAGGTCAAATACGTTTCCGAGGTATCCGACCCGCAGAAGATTGCCCTCCGTACCCAGCGCCTGGACATCCAGAAGAAGTACATGTCCCAGTCCCAGGCTGTCCGGATCCAGTATTCCTCCAAGAACGCATCCGTTTCCAACGCCTGGAAGAAGTGGCAGGGCGAGGAGAAAGGGATCAAGAAGAACCATACCGTAGCCGAGAAGCAGGCCTATGAGAAGCGTTTCCGGGAATGGGCGAAGGGTACCCGCTACGAAGGGATCGTGGACCAGCTGGGCGGTATTTACGCCCGCCGGAATCCCACCTATCTGGCCTACGAGTACTACAACGAGACCGTCCGGACCATCGAACTCCTCAATTTCGCCTCCGGCATTCAGACCCGCCTGCGCTCCGGCACCTCTACGAAGGATCTGATCGAGAGTTTCTTCAAGGATTATTACCAGCCCATCGACGAAGAATGCTTCGTGGCGATGATCCGTTCTTTCGACAAGAACGTCCCGGATACGTACAAGCCTTCCTGGTTCAATGAAAAGCTGGCTGAATTCGGCAGCGTGGAAGCCTGTAAGGACTTCCTGTATTCCCATACGCTCTTCACGGACCGCGCGAAAGTGGAAGCCCTGACTCCGGATGACTTGGAAACGGTCAATGCCGATCCGGCCTGCCAGGCGTACGCCGCCTTCGCCAGCTGGTACAATGAAGACCTCGCCCCCGTCATCCGGGAGACCACCGAGGCGCTCCGAGTGGCCAACCGCACCTATATGCAGGGCCAGATGGAGTTCGAGAAGGACCGGACCTTCTATCCGGACGCCAACCTGACCCTCCGGGTCGCTTACGGCCAGGTAGCCGGCTATGCCCCGTACGACGGCGCCTACTACTATCCCGTGTCCACGCTCAAGGGCATCATCGAGAAAGACAATCCCGATATCTTCGATTACAACATTCCGCAGGTCCTCCGGGACATCTATGCCGAAGGCGGCCATGAAGCCCAGCCCGTCTGCTTCCTTGCGACGAACCACACCACCGGCGGCAACTCCGGCAGCCCGGTCCTCAATGCCGATGGCAACCTCATCGGCATCAATTTCGACCGCGTATGGGAGGGGACGATGTCGGACATCGTCTATGATCCGGAAATCTGCCGGAACATCTCCCTGGATGTCCGCTACCTGCTCTTTGTCGTGGATCAGATCGGCCATGCATCCTACCTGTTCGACGAGATGGTTTTCGTGGATTAAAACATTGACACAGATGAAGTTACTGAATAGCCTAACCTTAAGCTTGCTGGCTGTCGCCCTGGCCGTTCCGGCCGCGGCGGCCCGGAAAACCGTCATCCCGGTGGAGACGGAACACACGCAGCTCGTCCTCGTCGCGCAGGAGAACGGCGTCCTGCAGACGGTCCATTTCGGCGCTAAGGTCGCCGATCCATCGGCGTTCGCCTCCTACCGGACAGGTCGGGGGACGGACAACGGGGAAGGACCCATGACCTATCCCACGACGGGCGGCCGCTACCTCGGCGAACCCGCCCTCCATGTGAAGTATGCCGATGGATACCACAACACGGAACTGGTCTATGCTGACCATCAAGTTGTCGCGAACGGGAACATCGTCACGACGAAGATTCTCCTGAAGGATCCGGTCACCTTCCTGGAAGTCGGACTCATCTATGACGCCTACCAGAAAGAGGATGTCATCTGTGCCCATACGGAAATCCGGAATGCCGGCAAGAAACCCGTGCAACTGCTCAACTACGCTTCCGGTGCCCTGAATCTGGATGCGGACCAGTATTATCTGACCCACTTCCACGGCGGTTGGGCCGATGAGATGCAGATGGACGGGGAAGTCTTGAAGCATGATACAAAGGTGATCGAATCCCGCCGCGGCACGCAGGTGACACAATGCTCGAATCCGTCCTTCCTGGTAAGTCTCAATTCGGACCGGCTGCAGGAAAACGCAGGCGACGTCGTAGCCGGCGCCCTCGCCTGGAGCGGCAATTTCCGGCTCTCCTTCGAGGAGGACGAGTCGGGTCGTCTGACGGTCCTGGCTGGGATCAGTCCTTTTGCATCGGCCTATGAACTTGCTGCAGGAAAGATATTTACGACGCCTGATTTCATCTATACCTTCTCGTGTAAAGGAGCGGGGCAGGCATCCCGTAACCTGCATGCCTGGGCCCGGAACTACGGCGTTTACGGCGGCGGGCAGATCAATCCTACGCTCCTGAACAGCTGGGAAGGCGCTTACTTTACCTTCACGACCGAGACGCTGCTCCGGATGATTGACGACGCGGCCGCCATGGGCCTCGAGATGTTCGTCCTGGACGACGGCTGGTTCGCGAAGGATTACCCCCGGAACGGGGACGACGCCGGCCTCGGCGACTGGGAGGTGAACACCGCCAAGATTCCGGAAGGAATCGACTATGTGGCCTCCTATGCCCATCAGAAGGGCCTCAAGTTCGGGATCTGGATCGAGCCGGAGATGGTCAATCCCCAGAGCAACCTGGCCCATGCGCATCCCGAATGGGTGGTCCAGAGCCCCGGCCGCGAGAAGTACCAGAGCCGGAACCAGTGGGTGCTGGACCTGAGCAATCCGGCGGTCCAGGACTTCGTGTACGGCATTTTCGACAACACGATGCAACTGGCCCCGAATATCGACTATATCAAGTGGGACTGCAACCGGACAATAGCCGATTTCGGCAGCACCTATCTGGGTAAGGAGCAGGACCGTTTCTTCGTGGAATACGCCCAGGGCATCTATAACGTCATGCGCCGCCTCCGCGCGAAGTATCCGGACACCATCGTCCAGTGTTGCTCTTCCGGCGGCGGACGGGTGGATTACGGCGCCTTGAAGTATTTCAACGAGATCTGGACCAGCGACAATACGGACGCTTTCACCCGCGCCTATATCCAGTACGCCACGAACCTGATCTATCCCGCCTGTGTGATGGCTTCCCATGTGTCTGCCGTCCCGAACCACCAGACCGGCAACGTCACCCCGCTCAAGTTCCGCTTCGACATCGCCTGCTCCGGCCGGCTGGGGATGGAACTCCAGCCCCGGAACTTGTCAGAAGGGGAGCGTGCCCTGGCGGACCGCTGCATCCGTTCCTACAAGCAGTATCGCGACCTGGTCTTCACCGGCGATGTGTACCGGCTGGCCTCCCCGTATGACGGGGATTTTTATGCGTTGATGTATGTGTCTCAGGATCAGCGCCGTGCGGTGGTGTTTACCTACTGTCTGAAGTACCAGAACCGGGCGGTCGGTTCCCATCCGTTCCGGCTGGACGGCCTGGATCCGGCCCGGAAATACAAGGTGACGGAGCTGAATGTGGACCGTTCCGTGTGGTGGGGCTCCGGCGAGATGCATGCCGGTGATTTCCTGATGAACGGCGGGTTCAACCCCGTGCTCCTCAAGACTTTCGACAGCGCCGTCTTCTACCTGGAAGCGGATTAAGTGTACAGGCCGCCGTTGACGGAAATGCATTCGCCCGTGATGTAAGAAGCTTCGGGCGAGGCGAGGAAGGCAACAGCGGCTGCGACTTCTTCCGGTCGTCCGAAACGGGCGGCCGGAATGTCTTTCTTCAGGGCGGCCTCGTCCAGGCCGTCCGTCATGTCGGTATCGATGAAACCGGGGGCGACGGCGTTTACCGTCACCTTCTTCCGCGCGACCTCCTGGGCAAGCGCCTTGGTGGCGGCGATGAGGCCGCCCTTGGCCGCGGCGTAGTTCGCCTGGCCGGGCAGGCCCTTGATGCCGCTCAGCGAGGCGATGTTCACGATCCGGCCGTACTTGTGCAGCAGCATGGCCTGCAGGACGGTCCGTGTGACATGGAAGAAACTGTTCAGGTTGGTGTTCACAACCTGCTGCCACTCATCGGCTTCCATCCAGATCATCAGGTTATCCTTGCGGATACCGGCATTGTTCACCAAGACTTCGATATACGCCTCAGGATGGGCCGCCTGCCAGCCTTCGATGGCTGAACGGACCGCCTCCGGATCGCCTACGTCGAAGCGGAGCAGTTCGCCCTGGCCGCCGATGGCGTCCAGCGTCTCCCGGGCTGCCGCCTCGTTCGAGACATAGTTGATGAGGACCTGATAGCCCATGCGGGCGAGGGCGAGGGTGACGGCGCGGCCGATGCCGCGGCTTCCGCCGGTGACAAGTGCGGTTTTCATCTTTCGAAGATTTGATTCATGGTGGTTTCGCCGAGGATTTCCCGGCAGGTGACAAGGGCGGTTTCCGAAACGCCCAGGACCCCGTGCAGGCCGCAGTTCTGGCCCGTCAGGTACAGTCCCGGGACCGGAGTCCGGGGATGGACAAAGCAGGTGGCGTCTTTCTTCCGGATGCCGAAGGCGCTGCCGCCGGGCGTCCCGGTGAAGCGCTCCCAGGTGGCCGGCGTGCTGGTCCAGTATTTTTCGACGGCGGGCGCCAGGCCCGGAATCCGCTGGATCAGGCTTTCCGCCCGGGCATCCCGGTCGGGAACCTCCTTTTCGCTGAAGGTAAGCAGGTCGGCGCTCCGAGCATAACCATGCCCGTCCGGATTTCCGTAATGGAGCATCAGGTTGTCGTCGTAGGTCGTGCTCCAAGGCTTGTAAACAAGCGTTTCCGGACGTAATTTGCAGTATACTGTAAAGATGCCGGGTCCGTTTTCCAGAACTTCCAGCCGATGCAGGTAAGCGGGGCGGACATGGCCCTGGAAGAGGGTAAAAGTCCGGCGGGGATGGATGTCGGAAACGAGGGTTCCTTCATAAACACTCCCATCTTTGCATCGGACAAGTCCCGGTTCGATGGCGGTCACTTCGCAACCGGTCCGGATGGCTCCGTTGATTTGGGCGGCGAGTGCCTGGACGAGCAGATTCCCGGAGGGAAGCCGCCAGGATCCTTTCTTGTAGGGCTCCATCACATGGGCATATTCCTCCCGCGTCACATCCGGTGAGGACATCCGAAGGGCGTTTCCTTGCGGATACGACAGGTCGGTAATGCGGTGAGAAAGGCCGTCTTGGACGATTTCATCGGTTTCGGCCACGTGTTCCCAGGGGAGGTCCATCAGTCCCAGCGGGCGGAAGATCCGCTCCAGCGGCCCACCTTCCTCCAGCCCCGCGACGGAATGGAAGCCGGTGTCGAACCGGAGTCCATCGCGGATGAAGGTTTGGAGACAGCCTCCGGGCTGCGCCGCTTTTTCCAGCACGGTGACATGATATCCCGCTCGGGACAGGATCGCGCCCGAGAGGAGGCCGCCGAGGCCGGATCCGATGATGACGGCTTTAGACATTCCGGATGACCAGGGTGGAATTCGTCCCGCCGAAGCCGAAGGAATTGGACAGGAACGTATCGAAGTGACGTTCAATGGTTTCCGCTGGAATCCAGAGCCGGGCGGAATCCTCATCGGGATGCTCGAAATTGATGTTCCCGGCGATGAAACCGTCCTTCATCATCAGGAGGGAGTAGACGATTTCGCTGGCGCCGGCCATCCACATCTCATGGCCTGTCTGGCTCTTGGTGGACGTGACCGGGACCGTCCGCTCGCCGAACACGCGGGCGATGGCTTTCGCCTCGTTCGCGTCGCCGACGTGCGTGGAGGTGGCGTGGGCATTGACATAACCGATTTCGCGGATGTCGATGCCGGCGCGCCGGACGGCCATTTCCAGGGAACGGGCGGGTCCGTCCACATTGGGGGAGGAGATGTGGTCGCCATTCGCGGAGAAACCGTAGCCGAGGACCTCGGCGAGGATGGGCGCGCCGCGGCGGACGGCCGATTCGTAGCTTTCGAGGATGACGGTCGCAGCGCCGCCGCCCGGCACGAGGCCGTCGCGGTCGCGGTCGAAGGGCCGACTCGCCTTTTCAGGTGCGTCTTCCCGGACGGAGAATGCGGAAATACCGTCGAATGAGCCGGTTGCGGCTGGATTGACTTCCTGTGCGCCGCCGCACACGACCATTTCCTGCAGGCCGTTCTGGATGAGCAGGGCGCCCAGACCGATGGCATGGGACCCGCTGGCGCAGGCGCCGGAAACGGTCAGGTTGATACCCTTGAGGTGGAAGATTACCCCGAGGTTCATCGTGACGGTGGAGTTCATCGACTGGAAGATGGCGCCGGAACCGCACAGCATCGTATCTTTCTTCTCCACGATCTTGGCGATGGACTTGTATACGGCATCGGCCGTGCTGTCGTTGCCGTACAGGAGTCCGACTTCATGGCTGTCCAGGTAGTCCTGGTCGATGCCCGCCTGCAGGAGGGCATCCCGCGTCGCACAGTAGGCATACTGCGCCGGCTCCGGCATGTATACCCGAAGCGCCCGGGGAAGCTCCTTTTTCAGGTCAGGCAGTTCCACCCGGCCGGTGAGCCCGGAACGGAACCCCATCTCCTTCCGGACCGGATCCAGTACGATGCCGGATTTCCCAGCGTACAGGGCGTCCCGCACTTCCGTCAGGGAAGTGCCGAGGCATGACCAGATTCCCAGTCCCGTAATGACGACTCTTTGCATGGCGATTCTCTAATTCCTACAAATTTACGGATTTTTTGGCTATATTTGCGGATAGAACGAAACGAACTTAACAGAATGAAGGTTATGAAATTCGGCGGAACCTCCGTGGGATCCGCCTCGAGGATGCAGCATGTGGCGGAACTTGTCGCTTCCGCCGGCCGGAATCTCGTGGTCCTGTCCGCGATGTCGGGCACGACGAACACGCTCGTGGAGATTGCCGGATACTTGTACAACCACAACACCGAGGGGGCACGGGACACCATCAGCCGCCTGGAAGGGAAGTACCTGAAAGTCATCAAGGAACTCTATTCCACCGAGGAGTATGCCGCCAAGGCGCGGGATTTCGTCCATGAGATCTTCGCCTTCCTGGGCACGTTCTCCAAGCAGCTGTTCGGCCCGGTGCAGGAGAAGATGATCCTCGCGCAGGGCGAACTGCTGTCCACGCACCTGATGTACTGGTACATGCAGGAGAAGGGAATCAACGCGGTGCTTCTCCCGGCGCTGGATTTCATGCGGACCGACGTCCAGGGGGAACCGGACGGCGATTTCATCCGGGAGCACCTGACCCAGCTCATCGACGCAAATCCCGAAGCGGCGCTTTTCCTCACGCAGGGATTCATCTGCCGGAACGCCCATGACGAGGTGGACAACCTCCAGCGCGGCGGTTCCGACTATACGGCCTCCCTCGTGGGTGCGGCCCTGCTGGCGGAGGAGATCCAGATCTGGACCGACATCGACGGTATGCACAACAACGACCCCCGCGTCGTGAAGGATACGGAAGCCGTGCGGCACCTGCACTTCGAGGAGGCGGCGGAGCTCGCGTATTTCGGTGCGAAGATCCTGCATCCGACGTGCATCCAGCCGGCCCGGTACGCGAACATCCCGGTCCGCCTGCTGAATACGATGGAACCGGAAGCGCCCGGCACCCTCATCAACAACATCCCCGAGCCCGGCACCATCAAGGCCGTGGCCGCCAAGGACAACATCGTCGCCATCAAGATCAAGTCCTCCCGGATGCTCCTTGCCCATGGTTTCCTGCGCAAGGTCTTCGAAATCTTCGAGAGTTACCGCACCCCGATCGACATGATCTGCACCTCCGAGGTGGGCGTTTCCATGTCCATCGACGACACCCGTTACCTCGGCGAGATCATCCATGACCTCAAGAAATACGGCACCGTGACCGTGGACCTCGACATGTGCATCATCTGCGTGGTGGGTGACATGGACTGGGAGAACGTGGGCTTCGAGTCCAAGGCCCTCAGCGCCATGAAGGACATCCCTGTGCGGATGGTCTCCTACGGCGGCAGCAATTACAACATTTCCTTCCTGATCAAGGAAGAAGACAAGGAAGAGGCCCTCAAAGCCCTCAGCGCCAGCCTGTTTGCGAAATGATGAAGGGCGATTTCCCGGTAGGGGAGTTCGTGGGAAGGAAGACGCCGTTCTACTTCTACGACCTGCCCCTGCTGGAGCGGACGCTGGATGCCGTCCGCAGTGCGATCGGAAACCGCCCCCTGTGGCAAGTCCACTATGCGGTCAAGGCCAATGCCAACCCGGAGATCCTCCGCCGGATCGCCGCGGCGGGCTTCGGCGCCGACTGCGTAAGCGGTGGCGAGGTCCGGATGGCTTACGAGGCCGGTTTCGCCCCCTCCGCCATCGTGTATGCCGGCGTAGGCAAGAGTGACGACGAAATCACCTATGCCCTGGAGCTGGGAATCGGCAGGTTCAACGTGGAGTCCTCTGCGGAACTGCTGGTCATCGAAGAGATTGCCGCGAAGATGGGCAAGGTCGCCCCGGTCAGTTTCCGGGTGAATCCCGACATCGGCGCCCATACCCATGCGAACATCACCACCGGCCTGGCCGAGAACAAGTTCGGCATCTTCCATGAGGTGCTGCCCGAAGTGATCCGCCTGGCGCAAGGCTGCCCGCATATCGCATACAAGGGCCTGCATTTCCACATCGGCTCCCAGATTCTGGACATGTCCGATTTCGTGGCCCTGTGCAACCGGATCAACAACCTGACGGACCGGCTGGAGCGGCTGCGGCTGCCGGTCGGGGACCTGAACGTGGGCGGTGGCCTGGGCATCAACTACGAGCACCCGAACCATCTGCCTATCGCGGACTTCCAGGCCTATTTCGATACGTTTAAGCGTCATCTGCACCTGCGTCCGGGGCAGGCCCTGCATTTCGAACTGGGCCGAAGCCTTGTGGCCCCTTGCGGTACGCTCATTTGCCGCGTCCTGTACGTCAAGCAGGGTACAACGCGTCAGTTTGCCATCGTGGACGGCAGTATGACGGAACTCATCCGTCCGGCGCTGTATCACGCCTACCACCGGATCGAGAACCTGACTTCTGATGAGCCGGAACAGTTGTACGACGTGGTGGGCCCGGTGTGCGAGAGTTCGGACGTGTTCGCCAAGGGCGTGAGCCTGGACGCCTGCCGGCGGGGCGATTTCATCGCCATCCGCAGCGCCGGCGCCTACGGCGAGTCCATGGCTTCCACCTACAACGGCCGGCCGCTCCCCGGGGCGTTCTTCTTTGAATAAACCGGATAATTCCGTATCTTTGTTCCCTTGTAAACCCAAGGGAATAGCCATAGTATGAATCTGTTTCCGGACATCGAAAAAGCCTATACGAAGGACCGCCTGTCCGCCCGCGAGGCGCAGCGGCTGGCGCAGTATATCGCATTCGGCCCCATCGTGTTCCAGGCCAGCCGCCTGATGCTCAAGTTCGGCATCCTGGAGCGGCTCCGCGACCGGGACATGACGCTGCCGGAGATCGCCGAGGCTGCCGGCCTGTCGGAGTATGCCGCGAAGGTGCTCATGGAGGCATCGCTTTCCATCGGCACGGTCCTCGTGGATACGGCGACGGACAAGTACTCGCTTTCCAAGACGGGCTGGTTCCTGCTGAACGACCCGGCGACACGGGTGAATGTGGATTTCAACCACGATGTCAATTATGAGGGTTTCTTCCACCTGGAGGAGGCGCTGCTGGAGGGCCGTCCGGCCGGCCTGAAGCACTTCGGAGACTGGCCTACGCTGTATGAAGGCCTGTCCTCGCTTCCGGAACAGGTGAAGAAAAGCTGGTTCGGCTTTGACCATTTCTATTCCGACCATTCCTTCGACGAGGCCCTGGAGATCGTGTTCCGGTACCATCCGAAGCGGCTCATGGACGTGGGGGGGAATACGGGCCGTTGGGCCCTCCGCTGTGTGGATTACGACCCGGATGTGCGGGTGACCATCGTGGACCTTCCCCAGCAACTGGCGATGATGCGCGAGCAAACGGCCGGGAAACCCGGTGCGGACCGCATCGACGGCTATGCCATGGACATGCTGGATCCTGCGTCGCGTTTCCCGCGGGACCTGCAGCCGGACCTCATCTGGATGAGCCAGTTCCTGGACTGCTTCAGCGAGGAAGAGATCCTGGGTATTCTCGTTCGAGCCGCGGAGGTGATGGGACCGGATTCCCGGCTCGCCATCATGGAAACCTTCTGGGACCGCCAGAAATACGAGCCCGCCTCCTTCTGCCTCACGATGACGAGCCTGTATTTCACCGTGATGGCGAACGGCAATTCCAAGATGTACCACTCCGACGACATGATCCGCCTGGTGGAGCGGGCCGGCCTCCGGGTGGAGGAGGTCCACGACGGACTGGGTCAGGGCCACAGCATTATGATTTGTAAACGCAAGTAATATGGATATCAACGAGATACAAGAGAAAGTCAATGCCTTCCTCGTGGACGAACTGGAGATTGACGAGAACAAGATCGAGGAGGATGCCCGCCTGAAGGAGGACCTCGGGATCGACAGCCTGGAAGTGGTGGACGTGATTGTGCTGGTCGAGGAGGAATTCGGCTTCAAGATGCAGCGGGAGGACTTCAAGGAACTCAAGACCTACGGGGAGTTCTGTCAATTCATCGCCGGACGGGTTGCCTGATTACGGGCATACGGGATGGCAGGGGTCCACGGACGGAACGCCTTGGATGCAGCGGACGCTCATCCGGCTTTTCCGCATCCTTCCCCTGGGAGTGCTGTACGGCTGTATGGCACTGGTCATTCCTTTCTACATGCTCTTTGCGAAGGGTTTCAGGGCCTCCTACAGTTTCTTCCGGAAGCGGATGGGATACGGGCCTCTCAAATCCTTCTTCCATGTATACAAGAACGAGTTCGAGTTCGGCAAGGTGGTCCTGGACCGCTTCGCTGCCTTTGCCGGAAAGAAGTTCGACATGGATGTTCCCCGGATGGACCTGTTCGAGGAACTCTGCGCGGGGGAGGCTGGTTTCATCCAGTTGAGTTCCCATGTGGGGAACTATGAGATGGTCGGCTATTCCCTGGTTTCGCCGAAGCCGGTCAATGCCCTGGTCTATGCCGGGGAGACGGCGACGATCATGCAGAACCGTGCCCTCCTGTTCGGTGCTACCAACGTGCGGATGGTTCCTGTGTCGGAGGACCTGTCCCATATTTTCTCCTTGAACAACGCCCTGGCCGACGGTGAGATTGCCAGCCTGCCCGGTGACCGGGTCTTCGGCTCGAAGAAGACGGTTCAGTGCCGTTTCTTCGGCGAATCCGCTCCGTTCCCGGCCGGTCCTTTCACGCTGGCCATGCAGCGTGGGGCGCCTATCCTGCTCGTTTTCGTGATGAAGGAAGGCCGGCGGCGGTACAAGGTCCTGCTGGAGCGCCTTCCGGAACCGGCGGGAGTGACCCGGCAGGAGCGCGTGCAGTTCCTGGCCGATGCCTATGCATCCGCCCTCGAAGCCGTCGTACGCCGCTATCCGGACCAGTGGTATAACTTCTATGATTTCTGGAAATGAACCCGTTCAATGATATAAATATCAGCGAGATCCTTCCGCAGCGCGAGCCATTCCTCTTTGTGGACGGCCTCGTCCATTACGACGAACGGGAAACGGTGACGGCGTTCCTGGTTCCGGCGGAGCACTTGCTGGTAGAGGACGGGCACCTGACCGCGGCCGGCATCCTGGAAAACATGGCCCAATCCAGCGCCGCCCGGATCGGCTATTTGTGCCGATACATCCTTCATGTCCCCGTACGCATCGGCTACATCGGAGCAATCAAGAAGTTCCGGGTGTACCGGCTGCCAGCGGTGGGGGAGACGCTGACCACCACGATCCTTTTCCGGGAAGATGTCTTCGGCATCTCTTTGGTGGATGCCGTGGTATGCATAGGTGATGAACGTATTGCCGAGGCGGCGCTGAAGACGGCGCTTGGCGAAAAGGAGGCGGAATGAGGAAGGTCGTCTGCATGGGGGAAAGCATCCTGTCGCCGCTGGGCGCGACGCCCGCGGAGAATTTCGCGGCGGTGTGCCGGGGCGAATCGGCCCTGCAGCGCTATGAGGGGATGTTCGGGGTCCAAGAGCCCTTTGTGGCTTCGCTCATGGACCGGAACCGCTGGACAGTTCCGGGGCGGACTTTCTTCGATTCCATCGTCGTCGAGGCGGCGCGGCGGGCCGTCGAGGCTGCAGGCATCGACCCGGCCAGCCCGCGTACGGCGTTCATCCTCTCAACGATTAAAGGCAATATCGAATTCATCGATACGCAGGACGTGACCCTGGCCGCGTCCGCCCGGCGGCTTGCGGATGCCTTCGGCAACCCGAATCCCGCCGTCGTCGTGTCCAACGCCTGCATCTCCGGACTGGCCGCCCTCCTGCAAGGGCGGCGGATGCTTCTTTCGGGCAGTTATGACCATGTCGTGGTTGTGGGGGCCGAGGTTCAGTCGCGGTTTATCGTGACGGGTTTCCAATCCCTGAAAGCCCTTTCCGAAGCCCCCTGCAAGCCATTCGACGCGGCCCGTGACGGGCTGAACCTGGGCGAGGCGGCCGCAGCCGTCGTGCTCGGATTCGGGGAAGCAGGCTGGGAACTGGTCGATGGTGCTGTCCGCAACGACGCGAACCATATCTCCGGCCCGTCCCGGACGGGCGAGGGCAGTTTCAAGGCCCTCCGGTATGTGCTCAGGCAGGCCCGGCCCGAGGAACTGGCCGTCGTGAATGTCCATGGCACTTCCACCCTGTACAACGACGAGATGGAAGCCATTGCCATCGACCGTGCCGGACTCCTGGATGTGCCCGTGAACGCGCTGAAAGGCACTTTCGGCCATACGATGGGGGCGGCCGGCATCCTGGAATCGATCCTGTCGATGCACGCCGTGGACGCGGGACTGGTGCTGCCCACGCGCGGATTCTCGGAACGGGGCGTCAGCCGTCCGGTCCGGGTGTCGGCGACAGCGGGTCAGACCGGCAAGCGGGCTTTCGTGAAACTCCTCTCCGGTTTCGGTGGGGTGAACGGCGCCTTGCTCTTCAGAAAAGGAGGTGCGGTATGCTGACCATCCGGCAATTCGCCTCCATCCCCGGCGGCACCGACCTGACGGCCCTGTACCGGGCCACGGTGGGGGATTACCCCAAGTTCTTCAAGATGGACACGGCCTGCAAGCTGGGATTCCTTCTGGCAGAACAGCTCGCGGACGAACCGCGTTTCGCCCCCCGCGAGGACCGCGCCGTGCTGATGTTCAGCACGTGCGGCAGCCTGTGCAACGACCGGCATTATGAAGAGACGGTCCGGGAGTTCCCGTCCCCGTCCCTGTTCGTGTATACCCTTCCCAATATCATCACGGGCGAAATCGCCATCCGGAACAAGTACGAGGGCGAAACCTCGGCGTATGTGCTGGAATGCTTCGCCCCCGAAACCTTCGTCGCCCTCGTGGAACAGGCGTTCCAGGACAGCGTGACGGCGTCCGCCCTCTGCGGCTGGGTGGACTGCCGCGCGGACGACGATTATACCGCCTTCGCTTTCCTGGTGGAGCGGGACGGAAACGGCCAAGAATTCAACGTGGACAACTTATATGGAACAGTTAATCAATGAGATCAAGCTGAAGCTGATCGACGCCCTGAACCTGGACGGGATGACCCCGGCCGACATCGACGACCATGCGCCCCTTTTCGGCGACGAAGGACTGGGTCTCGATTCCATCGACGTCCTGGAACTGATCGTGCTCCTGGAGCGTAACTACGGCATCCGCCTGGCGAACCCGCAGGAAGGCAAGAAGGTCTTCCAGAGCGTGGCCGTGATGGCGGACTATGTGGCTGCCAACCGCAAGAAGTAAATGGAGACAGTCATCCATGTCACCGGCGCCGGTGTGGTGAGCGCCGTCGGATGCGGCCAGGGAGAGACCCTGGACGCTCTCCGGCACGGCCGCTCCGGCATCGCACCGGTCCGCTTCCTGCATACGGATGAGCAGGCTTTCCCGGTCGGGGAAGTCAAGCTCTCCGACGCGGAGATGGCGGAACGGTGCAGGGCCCCGCAAGGCCTGTCCAGGACCTCCCTGATGGGCATTTTGGCCCTGGAGGAGGCCCTCGCGCAGGCTGGGCTCAAGGACCTGGCTGGAATCCCCCTGATCGGTGGAACCACGGTCGGCGGCATGGACCTGACGGAACGGATTTTTCCGGCGTATTCGCCCCTGCATGACTGCGGCGCATCGACGGATGCCATTGCCGTCCATTTCGGCGGCGCGCCTTGGGCGACGACCCTCTCTACGGCCTGCTCCTCGGCAGCCAATGCGGTCATCTTCGGTGCGAACCTGATCCGGAGCGGCCAGGCGGAAATCGTCGCCGTGGGCGGGAGCGAATCCCTGTCGGACTTCCACCTGCATGGGTTCGGTTCCCTGATGATCCTGGATACGGCGCCCTGCCGGCCGTTTGATGCCACCCGTGCCGGACTGAACCTGGGGGAGGGCGCAGCTTTCCTGATCCTGGAGTCAGAAACTTCCCGGGCGCGGCGCGGAGTGGGTTCCCTGGCCGTTTTGAGCGGCTTTGGGAACGCCTGTGACGCCTTCCACCAGACGGCTTCGTCAGAGAATGGTGAAGGCGCGTTCCTCGCCATGCAAAAGGCCCTGAAGATGGCAGATCTCCGTCCGGAAGACATCGATTATGTCAATGCGCACGGTACCGGCACGCCCAACAACGACGCATCCGAAAGCGCCGCTCTGCGGCGGGTGTTCGGGGAGATGATTCCACCGGTATCATCCACCAAGGCCTTCACGGGGCATACGACCAGTGCCTCCGGCAGCATCGAGGCCGTCTTCTGCATCCTGGCCTTGCAGGAAGGTTTCATTCCGGCCAACCTGAACTGGTCCACGCCCGATCCGGCCTGCATCACACCCTATCGGGGTGGCGATGCGTCATGCCCGGCCCCGACAGGGCATCTGCCCCTGAAACATATCCTATGCAATGCCTTCGGTTTCGGAGGCAACGATTCATCCCTGTTATTCTCCCGATGATGCGGAAAGTGTACGTCCATGCCCGGTGCGAACTGAAGCCCGGCGATCCGGAACCCGACTATCGCAGCCTGTTCTCCGTGATGGAGGCCCGGCGGATGGGCCGGCTCCTGAAGCGGGCGGTCTGGACATCGGTCGAGGCCCTGAAGCAAGCTGGGATTGCCGTTCCGGAGGCGGTCGTCATCGGCACGGACTTTGGTTGCATCGAGAACTCGGAATCCTTCCTGAAGGCCTTGAAGGGCCTGGAAGACGCTCCGCTGCGGCCGACGCATTTCATGCAGTCCACGCACAACACCATCGCATCGCTCATTGCCATCCGACTGGGCGCGCACGGCTATAATGCCACCTATTCCCATCGGGGCCGCTCCTTCGAAAGCGCCCTGCAAGATGCCGCGACGCAGATCGCCCTCGGCGACATCGACAATGCCCTTGTCGGCTGGTTCGACGAGATGACGCCGAACCTCTCCGCCAGCCTTCTTTCCCAGGGGATCGAACCGAAAGAACACGCCCTCGCGGTGGTCCTTTCGGCCAACCCCGAGGGCGCGTTGGATGTTATGTCATTCTGAGGAGGCCCGAAGGGCCGACGTGAGAATCTCTAGTATCCGAAGATATCCTCCAGCGTCACCTGCTGCACGGGACCCAGGGTCTTGAGGAAGTCCATGTCCAGGTCCGTGGGGTCACCCAGGATGGCGTACACGTAGGGACGGCCCTTGATCCATTTCGCGTGCGTGGCGAGGAGGTCGTCCATCGTCAGGGAATTCACTTTCTCGTACACCTGCTTGTCGCGCGGCTCGGTGAGGCCGAGTTCCTGCGCGGTCAGGTAGCTGTAAAGGACGCGGTCGCCGATCGTGCGCTGGGTCCGGAGCCGGCCAAGGATGGAGGCCTTCGCAATTTCCAGGTTCTCAGGAGCTTCCGGCAGGGTTTCGATGATCTCGTCGAAACCGTCCACCGCCTTCTTCAGTTTGTCGTTCTGGGAGGCGATCGTCGCGCGGAAGGCGTAGGTGTCGTTCTTGAAGGAAGGACCGCTGAGCATCGCGCCGGCGCTGTAAGCCAGGGCGCGGGATTCACGCATCTCCTGGAACACGATGGCGTTCATGCCGCCGCCGTAGTACTCATTGAACAGGTCGATGTACGGATCCTGCGCGAGGTCCAGCGTCTCGCCCCGGTTGGAATACTGGATGTAGTTGAACTGGCGGGACTGGTAGGGGGCCAGGAGGACCTTGGCGGCCGGGGTGAGCTGCTTGGTGGCGTACGTCTTCACGAGCGGCTCGAGACCTTCGGTCGGATGGGCGGCTTTCACCATGTTCACAACTTCCTCCACCGAGGCGGGACCATAATAGAGGATGATGGGCTTCTTGGTGAGGAGGTCCTTGACGGAGCCGAGCAGCTGGTCGGAGGTCAGACCGGCGACGGCGGCGTTCGTGAGGGTCTTGGCCTTCACGTACTCGGGACCGTAGATCAGGTAGTTCTGCAGGGCACTGTTGCAGGCGCGCTGGTTCTTCTTGCTGTCCATGCGGCTGCGGATGAGGTCCATCTTGAGCTCGGTGAGGACGTCGTCGTCACCGACGGCCGTGCGGAACAGGCTTTCCGCGATGCCGAGCGCCTGGGGCAGGTTCTCGCTGAGACCGTCCACGCGGACGTTCGTTGTGTTGCCGCCCACGGAGAGGCCATAGCTGCAAGCCAGGCCGTACATCTCGGATGCGATCTCGGCCGCGGTCTTTTCCGGGGTGCCCAGGTAGTCGAAGTAGCTGGCGGCCAGGGCCAGGACCGGGTCATTGTCGCTGCCGCGGTCATAGCGGAAGGTCAGCTGGGCGATGTCGTTCTTTTCGTTCTTCTTGTACAGGAGCTGCAGGCCGTTGCAGTCGGCGATGGTCATGTCCTTGGAGAAGTCCACGAACACCGGCTCGATGGGCGCGACCTCGCTGGCGGCGATGCCGGCGAGGAAGTCGCTCTGCTTGTCGCGGTTCGTGACGATCGGGGTGATGCGCGGGGCTTCGATCTTCTTGATGGAGGTGTCTTCACCGATGTGCTTGAATGCGATGGCGTATTCCTGCGCGCCCAGATACTGGTTCGCGAAGGCGACGACATCGGCCTTGGTCACCTGGGCGATGCGGTCCATCTGGCCGACGGCGGTCTTCCAGGGCATCCGGTTGATGAAGGCGTCTACGAACTGGTTGGCACGGCTGCGGTTGGAAACGAGGCTCTGCATCTGGCGGAGCTTGTAATTGGCCTTGGCGGCCTCCACGAGTTCCTCGGAGAAGTCACCGTCGCGGAGCTTGGCAACCTCGGCGAGGAGGATGTCGCGGACTTCCTCCAGGGTCTGGCCTTCCTTGGGCATGCCTTCGAGGATGAACAGGCCATGGTCCACACGGCCGTACGGCATCACGCCGGCATCCAGCACGGACTGGTTCTGGACGACGTCCAGGTCGATGAGGCCCGCCTGGCCGTTCGAGAGGACGGAAGCGACGATGTCGGTGATGTCACTGTCGGTGGTGGAGGTCCCCGGCGTGCGCCAGCCCATGATCACGAACTCGGCCTCGTTGCCCAGGATCTGCTTCTCCTTGGGGGCGGTGATGGCCGCTTCCGGCTTCACGGTGAAGGTCGGGAGGTTCTTGTTGGGCTTCCAGTCACCGAAATACTTTTCGATGATCTTGATGGCCTGGTCCGGGTCGAAGTCGCCGGAGAGGCAGATGGCCACGTTGTTCGGGACATAGAAGGTGTCCTTCTGCTTGCGGATGGCCTTCAGGGACGGGTTCTTCAGGTGGTCCTGGGTGCCGATCACTGTCTGGGTGCCATACGGGTGGTTCGGGAAGAGCATGGAGTTGAGGGCGTCGAAAGCCTTCTCAGAGTCGTCGGTCAGGCCCATGTTCTTCTCCTCATACACGGCCTCAAGCTCGGTGTGGAAGCCGCGGAAGACGCAGTTCTTGAAGCGGTCGGCCTCGATCTTCGCCCAGTTCTCGAGCTGGTTGGAGGGAATTTCCTCCACGTAGCAGGTCACGTCGTCGGAGGTGTAGGCGTTGGAGCCGCGGGAGCCGATGATGGACATGAGCTTGTCATACTCGTTCGGGATGGCGATCTTGGACGCCTCGTAGCTGATGGAGTCGATCTGGTGGTACAGGTCCAGGCGGGCCTGCGGATCAGTCAGGGTGCGGTACACCTCGAACAGGCTGTCGATGGACGCGAGCAGGGGCTTCTCGGCCTCGTAGTCCTGCGTGCCGAACAGCTCGGTACCCTTGAACATCATGTGTTCGAGGTAGTGGGCGAGACCGGTGTTGTCAGCCGGATCATCCTTGCCGCCTGCGCGGACGGGGATATAGGTCTGGATGCGGGGTTCGTCCTTGTTGACGGTCATGTACACGGTCAGGCCGTTCTTCAGGGTGTAGATCCGCGCATCGAGCGGATCGCCCTGGACGGATTCATACTTGGGACCGCAGGAAGCGGCCATGGCGGCCAGGGCCGCCAGCAGAAGCAATTTCTTCATGTCTAGATGTTTGAATGGGCAAAGTTACATATTTTCGGGCAAAAAGAAAGGCCCCGCAGGATTTCTGCGGAGCCTTCTCCTTGTTCGGACCGTTTATCCGGACGGAACCTCTTCCGGCCTGTACTCCAGAATGTCGCCCGGCTGGCAGTCGAGGGCGCGGCAGATGGCTTCCATCGTGGATATCCGGATGGCTTTCGCCTTGCCGCACTTGAGGATGGACAGGTTCGCGGGTGTGATGCCCACTTTTTCCGCCAGCTCGCCGGAGGACATCTTCCTCCGCGCCAGCATGACGTCGATATTGATGACGATGGACATTATTTCACCTCCTCTTGGACCTCGGGCTGTTTGTCAGCCCCCTTGAGGTAGGACGGCAGTTCCATGCCGGCCATGTTGAAGAGATCGTTCAGCGGGGGAACGGATTTCATCAGACCGGAGATGAAGTTGGACGTGGCGGTCTTGCCGTCGGTGCCGGTACCGGTATCCCAGACGGTGACCTTGTCGATGTTGATGCCCTTCACGGCCTCGACCTGCGTCTTCACCAGATCCGGGAGCTTGTCGGCGATCATCATCAGGACGGCCTTCTGGGCGTCGCCCTGGGCGGCACCGACCAGCTGCTGGAAACCGCTGGCCTGCTTGGTGAGGATCTCGAGGACACCGCGCGCCTGCGCGTCCATCTTCGCGAAGATGGCGTCGGCCTCACCCTTCGCCTTGCGACGGATCTGCTCGGCCTCGGCTTCGGCGTCGATGATGGCCTTCTCCTTCTCGATCTGGGCGGGAACCACGACATTGGCCTTCTGGGTGGCCTGCTCCCGTTCGGCACGGGCCAGTTCCGCGTCGCGCTCGGACTTGTAGGCTTCCTCGAGGGCCTTCGCGGCCTGGACCTTCTCGGCGGCGACGGCCACGCGGTCGGCCTCGGCCTCCTTCTCGCGGCGGGTCGCGTTGGAGTTCGCGATGGCGATCTTGGAGTTGTTTTCACCTTCGACGGCGAGGGCGTTCGCCTCGGCGGTCTTGATACGGGTGTCACGGGTGGTCTCGGCGATCCGGATGTCCTTGTCCCGGTCGGCCTCGGCCTTACCGATCTCACCGAAGCGGTTCTGCTCGGCGACGGACTTCTTCGCGTCGTTGATGGCCTTCGCGGCGGCTTCCTTACCGAGGGCCTCGATATAGCCGGACTCGTCGCGGATATCGGTGACGTTCACGTTGATGAGCTTCAGGCCGATCTTGCGGAGTTCCGCTTCCACGTTGGTGGAGACGTTGGCGAGGAACTTGTCGCGGTCCGCGTTGATTTCCTCGATGTCCATGGTGGCGATCACCAGACGGAGCTGACCGAACAGGATATCGGTCGCGATGTTCTGGATGCTGTCGACGGAGAGGCCCAGCAGACGCTCGGCGGCGTTGGTCATGTTGTCCGGCTCGGTGGAGATACCCACGGTGAAGCGGCAGGGGACGTCCACGCGGATGTTCTGCTTGGACAGGGCGTTGGTCAGGTTGCATTCGATGGAGATGGGCTTGAGGTCCAGGAAGGCATAATCCTGGAACACAGGCCAGATGAAGGCCGCGCCGCCGTGGATGCAGCGGGCGGAGGAGATGGAACCGGTCGCATTCTTGCCCGTCTTACCGTAGATGACCAGGATCTTGTCGGAAGGGCAGCGGCGGTAGCGTTTCAGGATGGCGGCGAGCGTCACGAAGGCGACCGCCACAACGATGAGGATGATGTAAAGCTGTTCCATATTAGATGATATAAGAGTTCAGTTCTTCTACGAGGAGGGTGTTGCCGTCAATGGCTTCGAGGACCTTGACGGAGGTGCCGGTCTTGATTTCGTCACCGTCGGTGACGGCATTGTACTCGCGCACGGCGCCCTGGATGGTGATCTGGACCTTTCCTTCGCCGCCGCGCTCGCCCGGGATGCGGAGATAGCACTTGCCCTGGCAGCCCACCGCGGACTTGTACACATTGATGTTGCCGCTCTGCTGCATGGAATACAGCCACTTGAACATGTACATCACCAGAGCGACGAGGGTGATGCCCACCAGTACGGCGATGATGACCAGGACGGCGGTGGACTTCACCGACGGCTGCAGGATGATAGCCGTCCAGCCGAAACCCAGGAAGAAATTGACAAAGTTGCGGAAGGTGTACAGATTGGCACCGCTGTCGATGTTCGACAGGTCGGATCCGTCCATGGAGGTATCCACGTCCATGTCGAAGTCCGTGCTGTCCGCGTCGGCGCCGAGGAAGGTCATCACGGTCTGGATGATGAAGATGAGGGTCGCGGTGAGGGTGACGCCCCACAGGAGTTTCATGACCGGGCTCAAATCGGCCCACCAAGTTGCGATCATATCGGATACAAATTAGGTTTCTGTTGCAAAGATAGAAAGAATTTATTGAAAAACAATAATTTTTCGTAAAATCTCAACAAAAATTTTTTAAAAACTCAAAAAGGGGATGGGGACGATACATTTGCGTGAAAATTCCTATATTTGTAATCTATGGAACAGGAAAGAAGCATCGACCGGCTGGCCCGGTATCTCATCATCGCGGCGACCCTTGCCATCCTGGCATATCTCTGCTGGTATTTCAAGAGCGTGCTCGTGTATATCATCGTAGCGTTCGTGGTGTCGCTGATCGGCCAGCCCGTGATGCGGCTGCTCCGGAAGATCCGCGTCCGGGGGAAATCCGCGCCGGACGGACTTCTTGCCATCCTCACCATCATTCTGATTCTCGGAACGCTGATCCTGGTGGTGACGCAGGTCATCCCGGTCGTGACGGGTATTGTCCGGGACGCCGCCGTGCTGAACAGCGTGACGGCCGACGGAAATCCCCTGGACCGGGTCAATGACTGGATCATCGGCCTGTTCCCGGGCCTGGGGCCGGACTTCAACATCATCACCATCCTGATGGACAAGTTGCGCGAGGTGACCAACCTGTCCAACGTCACGTCGGTCATCAGTTCCGTGACCTCCTTCGTGACCAGCTTCGTCGTGGGCCTGTTTTCCATCGTGTTCATATCCTTCTTCTTCGTGCGCGACGAGACCCTGTTCCGGAAGATTGTCTGCACCCTGGTCCCGGACCGGATGGAAGGGAAGATGGCGAAGTCCCTCGGAGAGATCGAGGGGCTCCTGTCCCGCTATTTCGTGGGCCTGCTCGTGGAGATGACCGGGGTGGCCCTGCTGGATTTCCTGGGGCTGTGGATCATTGCCCGCCTGGGCTTTTCGAACGCCCTGGGTATCGCCTTCATCGCCGGCATCCTGAACATCATTCCCTACGTGGGACCGCTTGTCGGGGAAGTGGTCGGGGTTGTTCTCGCCGTCATCCTCAAGTATGGGACCGGCGTCGGGCTGGACGTGAACATCTGGGTGTTCGCCCTCATCGTCCTCGCCATCATGCTCACCACCCAGTTCGTGGACAACTTCGTCTATCAGCCACTCATCTATTCCACCAGTATCAAGGCGAGTCCGCTGGAGATCTTCATCGTGATCCTCCTGGCCGGACACATGGGTGGGGTGGTCGGCATGCTGGTCGCCATCCCGGCCTACACGGTGCTGCGGGTCATCGCCAGCCGGTTCTTCCCGGATCTTAAGCTGGTAAAACGACTGATTCCGGACCCTGCGGGGGTCCGGAACCAGAAGAAATAGATTTCTCGACTTCGCTTGAAATGACAGGGGAGCGCTCGAAATGACAAGGGGGCGCTCGAAGTGACAGGGGACTAGAAACGGTCCATCAGGTCGAAGATGCGACCCTGGACTTCTTCGATGGTCCCCACGCCGTCAATTTCGTTGTACCGGCCGGTTTCCTTGTAGAATCCCACGAGGGGCTCCGTCTTTTCGTGGTAGGTGCGGATACGGTTCTCCACGACCTCAGGACGGGCGTCGTCGGCACGGCCTTCGATGGTGGCGCGGTGCGCGATGCGTTCGTGGATCATGGCGTCGGGAATCATGATGGAGACCACGGTCGTGACGGCCTCGCCGGTCTTGGCGAGCATGGCGTCGAGGGCCTCGGCCTGGGCGATGGTGCGGGGGAAGCCGTCCAGCAGGAAACCGTCCACGCCTTCCGTGCCCTGGAACTTCGCCTCGATCATGCCTTCGACAACTTCGTCAGGGACCAGGGAGCCGGCCTCGATGAGGGCCTTGGCCTGGAGGCCGAGCGGGGTGCCCGCGGCGATCTCGCTGCGGAGGAGTTCACCCGTGGAAAGGTGGCAGAGGTTGTACTTTTGCACCATGGCGCTGGCCTGGGTGCCCTTGCCGGCGCCCGGAGGGCCGAAAAGAATGTAGTATTTCATATTCAGAGCTTTGTATCCGTATCCAGGATGTAGATGTCCTTGTAATTGCGGCCGAGGCCGTCGTAATCCAGGCCGAAACCGACGATGAAGTCGTTCGGGATCTCCATGGCCACATAGTCCAGGTTGATGGTCTTCTTGTACATCTCGGGCTTCAGGAGCAGGGTGCAGACCTTGACCTTGGAAGCCTTGCGGGCGTACAGGATCTTGACAAGGGCTTCGATGGTACGGCCCGTGTCCACGATGTCTTCCACGATGATGACTTCCTTGCCGGTGATGTCGCCGGTGAGGCCCATGTCCATGTGCACCGCGCCGGTGGAGGAGGTTCCCCGGTAGGAGGAGAGCTTGATGGACATCAGGTCCACGTCGAAGTCCAGGCGCTTCATCAGTTCGGCGGTGAAGAGGATGGACCCGTTCAGCACGCAGAGGAGGACGGGGACGGTATCGGTGCCTTCGTAGTCAGCGTTGATCTTGGCGGCGACGGCATCGATGGACTTTTCAATCTGTTCCCCCGGGATGAGGGGTTTGAAAACCTTGTCGTGAAGTTTGATTCTGTCTTTCATGGAGTCCTGGTTTTAGCTACACAAAAATAATAAGAAAAACACAAAAAAACATCGAAAACATTTATTTTGGACTGAAACAACGCACGGGGTGCACCGGACTCCGGAGGAAAAGCGTATTTTGCGCCATGAAGAGAAGACTCGTGCTGTTGTTCCTGCTGGCCGCCGGGCCGGCCGCCGCCCAGACCGACGAGGTCGTCCGGGCGGCTTTGTATCTGACCGGGGCGGACAGTCCCGAGGCCCTGGATGACCGCCTCATCGATGAACTGGAATCGTTCCGGAGCCGTCCGTTACCCGTCAACCGGGCCTCCCGGGCCCGTCTGCTGGACAGCGGACTGCTGACTCCGTACCAGGTTGCTGCGCTTTCCGAGTACCGCAGCCTGTCCGGTGACGTCCTGTCCTTCGCCGAACTGGAACGGGTGGACGGATTCGGGAAAGAGGCTGTTGCTGCGCTCCGCCCTTTCCTTTCCCTGGAATCCGCCCGCCGTCCCGGCGAAGCGGTCCGGGACACGCTTACATTCCGTCATTCCGCCCTTTTCCGGGCAACGCTCAAGGATGTGGGCGCGAAATACCGCCTCACGGCCGGGAACCTGGAGGCGGCCGGGGCCTGGAAGGGACAGAGTGGGACTTTCTATGGCCTTTACCGGCTGCCGAAAGGGAAGATACTCATCGGTGACTACAATGTCCGCTACGGGCAAGGACTGGCTTTCTGGAGCGCTTTCCAATTGGCGGGTCTTTCTACGCTGGACGCTTTTTCGAAACGGGCGAACGGAGTCACGCCCTCCTGGTCTTTCAACGGAGCGGGAACTTATCGCGGCTTGGCGTGGGACTATACCGGCCATCGGGGCCAATGGGCGCTTTTTGCCGCGCTGGACGGCACCGTGGGGGCGCACGCGGGCTGGCTCGCCCGAAACGGCCAGCTTGGCCTCACAGTCACGCCGAAGCGTGTCTCCCTGGACGGGAAGTACGGCTTCCACGGCGTGGACTTCTTCGGCGAAGCGGCTTGGGGCGGGAAAACGGCCGCCGGCCTCGCCGGAAGCCTGTTCCCGCTGGGCGAACACTGGAAAGGGGCGGTTCTGGTCCGGGCGGTTCCGAGTGCCTATTCGGGCAAAAAGAACGGAGAATACGGGGTAGCGGCCGGCGTGGCGTTCCGCTCGGACAGCCGGAACTTCAACGCCTCCCTGACCGTGGACGCGGCGCTCCTTCCCAAGCCGGCAACCGATACAGGCCGGAAACAGGTCAAGTCCACCGGCCTGCTTTCCTGGACGGCGACAGAAAACTGGCAGCTCGAATCCCGGCTGGTGTACCGGTGGCGTAATTATGAGAACAGCCGGACCGATATCCGGGCGGATGCCACCTGGACACGGAGCGTATGGACTGTGAAGGGGAGATTGAACGGCGTCCACGACGGAGGATTCGGCCTTCTGGGCTATCTGGAAGGAGGCTGGAAACCGCCCGGCGGGTTGGCCTGGATCCGCCTGACGGCCTATTCCACCGCGGGCTGGCAGTCTCGCATCTATGTCTATGAACGGGATGCGCCGGGCAATTTCACGGTGCCGGCCTATTACGGGACGGGCTTTTCGGCGATGGCCTATGCCGGTTGGAAGAAACGGTTCCGGAAGACGACTTTCAAATTGTACCTCCGGGGCTCATACCGTTGGCAAAAAGAAAAGCCCGGCCAGGCCGGGCTCAAACTCCAGTTGCAGGCGGACCGCTAGCGCTTGCCCACCTTCAGCCGCTGTCCTTCGCGGATCCGGTCGCTCCTCAGGCCGTTCCAGGACTTGATGTTCTTGACGGTCGTGCGGTTCCGGGCAGCGATCTTTCCGAGGTTGTCGCCCCGGCGGACCTTGTAATAGACCCACTGGCCGCCGCCGGAGGCCGGCTTGCGGGAAGATGCCGCCGCCGGCCGGGCATTCCGGCCGTCATCGATGGAGCCGGAGAACATCTCGGCCGCCTTATACTTGTAGATAGTATCCTGGCTGTCCAGGAAGGCATTGCTGTAGTTGAACGGGAGGCGGAGGATCTGCTCGCCCTGGTTGCCCGGGACGATGTCCTTGTAATACTGCGGGTTCAGGTCGCGGAGGTCGTCGATCGGCACGCCGAGCACCTCGCTGATCTGGCGGAAGTGGAGGTTCCGGTTGATCATGAAGGTGTCGATGTGCGCGGGCATCTGCACCGGCGTGGGCTCCAGTCCGTATTCCTTCGCATAGTTCACGGCGTACATCGCGCCCACCATGGCCGGTACATAGCCGCGGGTCTCGCGGGGAAGATACGGGTAGATGGACCAGAAATCCCGCCGTCCGGCCCGCTTGATGGCCTTGTTCACATTGCCGGAGCCGCAGTTGTAGGAGGAGATGGCGAGGCTCCAGTCGCCGAAGATGCGGTAGGCATCCCGCAGGTAGCGGGCGGCCGCATCCACGGAGGCCACCGGGTCCATCCGGTCGTCGACGTAGGAGTCGATCCGGAGGCCGTAGTTCCGGGCCGTGGAATGCATGAACTGCCACATGCCGGTCGCACCCACGCGCGAGACCGCCACCGGGTTCAGGGCCGACTCGATGATGGCCATGTACTTGAGTTCCAGGGGAAGGCCGTACTTGCGGAAGGCTTCCTCGAAGATGGGCATGTAGTACTGCGCCAGGCCGAGGATCTGGCCCATGCGGGTGGGCATCTTCTCGGAGTAGAGGACCATGTAGTTCTTGACGGTCTCGTTGTAAGGCAGCTGGATGAAGGAATTCATCCGCTGCAGCCGGTCGATGAGGACCTGGTCCGGAACCCCGGAGGAGAAATGGACGCTGTCCATGTTGTACTCGCTCTGTGGATTCTCGCGGATCTGGCGGTGCAGGTACCAGATGCTCAGGAGGCTGTCGGTGACGTCATCCGTGTAGTCGAGGCCGCTCTGCTGGTCCTCCTGATAGTCACCGCCGCCGTACAGCGGGCTGTCGAAATAGTCGACGGCCGCGCCCATCCCGGCCGCTTCCTTGTCGCGGTCCTCCCGGTACAGCTCGTCCAGCTGCTTCTGGAGGCTGTCGCGCTCATGGGCGTCGGTCTTGAGCCATTCGAGTTCCTGCTGGATCTCTTCCAGGCGCTGACGCAGCTGGACGTTCTCCTTTTCCAGCTGCTTGCGGGTTTTCCGGTCCAGTTGCATGTCCGCTGCGGCCGGAAGCGGGGAGAGGAGGAGGAAGGCCGCGCATATGATCGTTAGCTTTTTCATCCGTTATCAGAATCTGAGGGTGAAGCCGAGCCCCAGTCCGGGCGCGGCGGCGAATTCCGGCGAGATGACCGTGGGCTCCAGCCGGAGGGAGATGTCATCGTCCACTTCAAAGTCCTGCATGTACGCAAAGACGTTCGCGTCGACGATTTGGACCACATAGAACAGGGCGGTAGCCAGGATGGAGTAGTCCCGGTACCGGCGGAAGACATCGCGGTAATAGAGCGCGTTCTCCGCAGAGATAGGGGGTTTCTCGACATCCGGGTCCGTACTGGTGGCCTGGTTGTAAATCCATTTGTAGCGCTCGTAATTGCGCTTGTTGGTCGTGTAGTAATAGATGCCGCCGGCCATGGCACCCCAGTAGATGGGAATCTTCCAGTACTCACCGTTATACACCTGACCCAGGCAGGGGAACAGGATGGAATACAGGGTGGCCTTGCCGGGGTCCGGCTTCCGGTCCACGGGGAAACTGACGGTCATGTCCATGAGGGAGCCCCACCATACAAGTCCGGCCCCGAGATAGGACCAGGTGCTGTATTTCTTGAACTTCGCGTCGCCGGTAGCCTTGTACTGGTTGTTGAAATGGATGCCCAGGCCCACGCCGGCGCCGATGCCGCCGTACACCACGGGCAGTTTCCAGTACTGGCGGTTGTAGATCTGGCCGCCGCCCACGAAGACGGTGGAACCCATGAACAGGTTCTGCACCTGTCCCGGACGCTTGTGGGCCAGGCTGCCGAAATACTGCTTGAAGCTGAAGAGCTGCGAGCTGTCCGTCTTCGCCTGCTTGGACGTATCCGCATAGTTCTGCGAGAAGGCGTCCCGCTTGAACTGGTCGTCCCGCGCCTGGCCGTGGAGGACGGCGGGCGTGAGCAGGGCGAGCAGCGCGGCGATGACGGTGAGGGAACGCAACTTCATGGGCATCAGCTGCGGTTAGGGTCCAGTGCCTGGAGGAAACGTTCCATCTGCTCGTCCGAATCGAACCGGATGGTGATGGAACCCTTGCCGGCGGGATTGCGCTTCAGGGAGATATTGTCGCCGAAATAACGGCCCACGTTCTCCAGGAGGCGGTAGTACATTTCCGGAAGCTCCTGCGGCTCCTTCTCTTCCGGCTGCGGGAGACCTTTCTCCAGCGCGCGGACCTTCTCTTCCAGCTGGCGGACGGAGAGGCCGCGGCGGACGATGAGGTCGCAGAGCATTTCCTGCGCCTTCGGGTCGTCCACGCCCAGGAGGACCTTCGCATGGCCGACGCTCACCAGGCCTACCTTCAGGTCGTGCTGGACCTTGGCGGGGAGCTTCAGGAGCCGGAGCTGGTTCGCCACGGAGGCGCGCTTCTTGCCCACGCGGTCCGCCATCTGCTCCTGCGTCAGGCGGCATTCCTCCATCAGGCGCTGGTAGCTCATCGCCACCTCGATCGGATCCAGGTTCTCGCGCTGGATGTTCTCGACGATGGCCATCTCCAGCATGCCCTGGTCGTTGGCGTCGCGGATATAGGCGGGAATCATGTCCATCCCGGCCTTGGTGCAGGCACGGAAACGGCGCTCACCGCTGATGATCTGGTACTTGCTGCCCTTCTTGCGGACCGTGATGGGCTGGATGAGCCCGAAAGTGCGGATGGAGTCCGCCAGTTCCGACAGGGCTTCCTCCCCGAAGCTCATCCGGGGCTGGAAGGGGTTCGGTTCGATCAGGTCCACCGGGATGCGGAGCACGTCGGCCGTGACCTCCTTTTCCGTGGTCCCGACCACTTCCTTGTTGATGTAGCCGACCGGCTTGCGGATTTCGCGGAGGTCGGAGGCGTCGTCTCCGAGGAGGGCGCTGAGGCCTTTGCCCAGGCCATGCTGTACTTTCGCCATCAGATGTCTTGGTTCTTGGTGAGCACTTCCTCGGCCAGGTGGAGGTAGTTGGAAGTGCCGTTGTTGGTCACGTCGTAAAGGACAATGGGCTTGCCGTGCGAGGGAGCTTCGCTGAGCCGGATGGAACGCTGGATGATCGTGTTGAAAACCAGGTCCTTGAAATGTTCGCGGAGCTGCATCACCACCTGGCTGTGCACCTTCGTGCGGCCGTCGAACATCGTCACCACGAACCCCTCGATGGTGAGGCCCGGGTTGATGTTGTTCTGCACCAGGCGGATGGTCTGGAGCAGTTTCGCGAGGCCTTCCAGGGCGAAGAACTCCGGCTGGACCGGAATCATCACGGAGTCCGCCGCCGTGAGGCAGTTGACGGTGATGAAGCCCAGGGAAGGGGAGCAGTCGATGATGATGTAGTCATAGCGGTCCCGGATGGGCTGCAGGGCCTTCTTGAGGTAGGACTCGCGGTCCGGCCACTTGATCATCTCGATTTCCGAGCCCACGAGGTTGATGTGGGAGGGAATCAGGTGGAGGTTCTGCAGTTCCGTCTGGACGAGGGCGTCCTCCGCGGGGATGTCCCCCCGGATGACCTCGTACAGGGTGCGTTTCTCGTCGTTGTCCGGGGAGAAGTTGAGACCGGAGGTCGTGTTGGCCTGCGGGTCGGCGTCGATGATGAGCACCTTCTTCTCCAGGACCGCGAGGGACGCGGCCAGGTTGATGGCCGTCGTGGTCTTTCCCACGCCGCCCTTCTGGTTCGCTATGGCGATGATTTTTCCCATATTTGTCGGCTGATTGCCCGTCTTGGGGCATTCAATCTACAAATATACGAAATTATCCCCGCCTCTGCAAGGGAATGTTCCACAAAAAGTTCCACACTTAGACGGGGTCGACGTCGACCGCGAGATGCGCCGCGTATTTCCGTTCTTTTCCGAAATCCGTAACCGCTTGGGAGAGTGTCCGTTTCAAGGATGTCAGCGCTTTGTTGCGCGGGAAACTGACCCGGATCTGGCGGATGGATTCGCCGGCGATCCGGTCCACGGCGGGGGCGTATGGGCCTACGACGGCGGGTGGTGTATCCGTAGCGGAGAAAGCGGCGAAAAGGGCGTTCCGGAGTTCCTTGGACAGGAAGTCCAGCCGCTTTTCATTGCTGTCTTTCAACGAGATATGGACAAGCCGGGTGAACGGGGGATAGCCGAAAAGCTTGCGCTCGGCGAGAAGGTCCGTGTCATCCGTGCCGTTCAGGCGTGTATAGACGGGATGCTCCGGCTCCCGGGTCTGGATGACGATCTTTCCGGGCTTGCCCCGGCGTCCGCTGCGGCCCCGGAACTGCTCCAGCAGCTGGAAAGCGCGTTCGTCGGCGCGGAAGTCCTGCTGCCCCATGAGGCTGTCGGCCTGCAGGACGGCTACGAGGCTGAGGCCGTCGAAGTCAAACCCTTTCGTAATGATCTGGGTGCCGACGAGCATGTCGATATCTCCTTCAGCGAAATGCCGGATGATGCCGGCCTCTTCGGTGTCGGGCGTGTCACCGTCCAGGCGGGCAATGCGTCGGTCCGGGAACAGGGTTTTCAGTTCTTCTTCCACCTTCTGTGTGCCCGCCCCCAGGGGTTGCAGCACGCCGTCGCAGGATGGACAGCGGCCGGTGTAGGGCTCGGTGTGGCCGCAGTAGTGGCAGACCAGGCGGTCGGGGTTGCGGTGGAGGCTCATCGGCACGTGGCAGTGCGGGCATCTGGGAATCTGACCGCATTCAGTGCACTGGACCGACGGGGCATAGGAACGGCGTGCACGGAGCACGAGGACTTGCCCGCCGGCGTCGAGGGCGTCGGTGATTTCATGGATCAGCTTCCGGGAGAAACTGCCCGTCATGCCCCGCTTCCGACGTTCCGCAACCGTGTCGATGATACGGATCTCCGCCTCTTCTCCGCTATGAAACCGTTCCTTCAGGTCAACTTTTATAAATCGACCTATTTCAGCATTATACAGGGATTCAAGCGAAGGGGTTGCGCTTCCTAAAACGACATGCGCATCCTGGATAACGCCCAGCATGATGGCGCTCTCGCGGGCATTGTATCGAGGGGCCGGCGCGTCCTGCTTATATGAGGTGTCGTGTTCCTCGTCCACGATGATTAACCCCAGGTTGTGATGGGGGAGGAACAGGGCGGAACGGGTTCCGAGGACGAGGTACTGGCCGGACTTCCGTACGTAAGAGGCAACTTGTGAACGTCGCGCCGCAGATACCCCGGAATGGAACACCTGGACGTCCGGGAATACCGCGGCAATGCGGTCTTCCAGTTGGCGGGACAGGGCGATTTCGGGAACGAGGAAAAGGACACTGCGCCCCTTTCCCAACGTCTCCTGTGCCAATTTCAGGTAAATCTCCGTCTTGCCGGAGCCGGTGACTCCGTGCAGGAGGACGGTCTTACCGTCGGCAAAAGCCTGGCGCGCGGCTGCGGCCGCAGTTTCTTGTGCCGGGGACAGGGTGACGGGTGTCGGGACAGCCGTGGCCTTTTCGCCCCGTAGAAGCGCCTCAACGACTTCTATTTCCGTGCGGTAGCGCTCCCGGGTGTCCTCCCGGCGTGCTTTGCTTTCCTTGTCTTTCAGCCGTTCCAGCCGGGTCTCCAACCGTTCCCTGATGCGGGCATCCACTTCTTCCTGGCCGATTTTCAAGGCAGGGTAGGCGGCTTTGTAAACCTCGCCGATGGAACAGAGGTAATAATCGCTGACAGCGCGCCAGAAACGGATTTCTTCGGGAAGGACCTTGGGAAGGCCTTCTTCTACGGCAAGGATGGGCAGGATCCGGTTTTCGTCCGTCCGGGGTTGCACATCGATGGCCGAGACGGCGCCTACATACTCCTTCCGGGCGAACAGGACCCGGACCCGGTCGCCGACATCGACCTGCACCCCTTCGGGAAGCCGGTAGTACGGCTCCCATTCCAACCGGAGGGGGAGGATGACCTGTATGTAGGTCGGAGCGGGCATCTAGGCCGTTTTCTCGAACTCCTTCAGGGCCTTGATGGCCTTCGGGCACAGGATGAGGATGGAGACGACGGTGACCCAGGCCATGAGGCCCACGCCGATGTCGCCGAGCTGCCAGATCAGGTCGGCTTCACGCACGGCGCCGAACACCACCGCTGCGAGCATCATCGCCTGGAAGACGCGGATGGCGATCTGCTCGCCCTTGCCTTCCCGTCCGCGGAACAGGTAGATGATACTGGATTCCGCGTAAAAGTAATAGGCCATGATGGTGCTGAAGGCGAAGAAGACCATCGCGATGGACACGAACTGGCTTCCGAATCCCTTGAACACCGTGTCCACGGCGCTCTGGGTGTAGTTCACATAGTTGTTGGCAAGTTCCGGTGCGCCCGCATAAAGCAGGGTGCCGTCTGCGCTCAGGATATTGTAGGTGCCGGAGCACAGGATCATCAGGGCGGTGGCGGTGCAGACGAGCAGGGTGTCGACGTACACGGAGAAGGCCTGGGCAAGTCCCTGCTGTGCCGGATGGGGGACGTCGGTGGCCGCCGAAACGATGGCGCCCGTACCCTGGCCGGCCTCGTTGGAGAAGATTCCGCGTTTGACGCCCATGGCGATGGTGGAGCCGATGATGCCGCCGCACACCGGATGGATGCCGAAGGCATTCGTGAAAATGGACGCGAACACGGCGGGAACATCCTGGATGTGGAAGCCGATGACGACGAGCGACATGAGAATGTAACCCAGGGCCATGAACGGTGTGACAATGGACGCCACCCGCGCGATGCGCTTGACTCCGCCGAAGACCACCAGGCCCAGCACGACCGCCAGGGCGATGCCGGAAACGAGCGGGGAAACCGGGAAGGCGTTTTTGACTGCCGACGAGACGCCGTTGGACTGGACCGTCGTCAGGAAAAAGCCGCAGGCGAGAAGGGTAATGGCCGCGAAAACGATGCCCAGCCACTTCTTGCCCAGTCCGTGTTCGATGAAACTGAACGGACCGCCGCGGTAGCCGGAGTGGTGCGGGAACTTGTAGATCTGCGCCAGGGTGGACTCGACAAAGGCCGTCGATGCGCCGAAGAATGCCACGACCCACATCCAGAAAACGGCGCCCGGCCCGCCGAAAGCGATGGCCGTCGCCACGCCCACGATATTGCCCGTGCCCACGCGGCCGGACAGCGCGATGCAGAACGCTTCGAACGACGAAATGCCCTGGGCGCCCTCCTTCTTCGAGAAGAGGGACCTGAGCATCAATTTGAACCGGCGGACCTGCACAAACCGCGTCCGGAACGAGAAATACAGTCCGGCGGCAATCAGCAGCACGACCAGCGCGGGATTCCACACGATCCCGTTTACCTGGGAGACAATCTTTTCAAGCATGGTTCCAAAGATACGGAAAAAGTTTCTTATCCGCTACTCCGACATGTTCGGAACGCGCTTGGGGACCGGGAGGTCACCGAAACCGAAGAAGCGCTGGGCGTTCAGGCCCAGGAAGCGGGCTTTTTCGTCGTCGGTGAGGATACCGCGGCTCTTGGTGATGAAGTCGTAGGACATTTTATAGGTGATGGCCGTAATGGTGCGGGGGTAGTCGGAACCCCACATCAGTTTGTCGATGCCAACGGCGTCGGCGGCTTCGCGGATGGCGCGGACGGCCGACGGGAAAGGATAGAATTCGCTGTTGAAGAGCCAGGTGATGCCGCCGGATTCGACAAATACGTTGGGGTGGCGGGCGAGGCGGATCTGGGCCATCCAGCCGGGACGGGTGACCATGCCGAAATGCCCGATAAGGATGCGGAGACGGGGGCATTCGGCGATAATCTCCTCCATCTCAGGAACTTGCAAGTCGCCGTCGGCCAGTTCGACGTGCAGGATGAGGCCACGGTCCTCCATCAGGTGGAACAGCGCCATCATTTCCGGGCTGGTCAGCATGACTCGGCCGGTGGACAGGAGCAGGCGTGCCGCGGGAATCTTGATGCCCCGGAAACCCCGTTCTATCAGGCTTTTCGCTTCATCCAGGAAGCCCGGTCGTCGGAATTCGCACATGCCGAACACGAAGAAACGGTCCGGCCACCGGCGCGTGACATCCTCCAGGTAATCGTTCTGGAATCCGTCAATGAACTCCTGCGTCACGACGGCGGCGGACACCTGCGCGTAGTCCATGTTGGACAGGAACACTTCGGCGCTGTTCACCCCGTCGATCAGGAAAGGCGGGAGCATCTGGACTTCCGTGCCCATGAACATGCTCCGGCCGTTGGGGAGGGGCCGGATCTCCTTGCCGTCCACGACGGTGTCCTGCCGGAGCCAGAGGTGGCTGTGGGCGTCGATGATCAACATATATAATTCTCGTTAAATCAGGTATTTGACCAGGAAACGCGGAGCTGGTCGCCGATGATCTCCCGCACTTCCTGCACGAGTTGCAGGTCGATGGGTTCGTCCATGTAGGCCACGTTTTTCCGGAGGTTCTCGGCCTTGGTGGTGCTGAAGAGCGTGGAAGCGATGCGCGGGTTCTGCAGGGAATACTGCATCGCGAGTTTCTCGATGGGATAGTCCTTGGCGGCGCAGTGCGCGGCGGCGCGCCGGCAGGCTTCTACCAGCGGCTGCGGCGCCGGGTGCCAGGCCGGCACGCCCCGCTGGGTCAGCAGGCCCATCGAGAACGGAGACGCATTGATCACGCCGATTCCATGATCCTCAAAGAAGTCCAGGAAGTCCACCAGTTTGTCGTCGTTCAGGCAGTAATGGCAGAAATTAAGAACGCTTTCCACCGTTCCGGCGGGTACATGCTCCACCATCCACTTCAGGTTCTCCAACTGCAAGTCGGTGATACCTACATGCTTGACGACGCCTTCCTCACGCAGTCGGACGAGCGCGGGCAGTGTCTCGCCGGCAACCTGGTTGAGGTCCGAGAACTCGATGTCATGGACGTTGATCAGGTCGATATAGTCGATGTTCAGGCGCTCCATGCTCTCGTATACGCTACGAGTCACGCGTTCAGCGGAATAGTCCCAGGTGTTGTGCCCGTCCTCGCCGTAGCGGCCCACTTTCGTGGACAGGAAGAACTTGTCCCGCGGGATATCCTTCAAGGCCTTTCCGAGCACGGTTTCAGCCTTGTAATAACCATAGTAGGGGGATACGTCGATGAGGTTGATACCCGCTTCGATGGCGGCGAATACGGCATTGATGCCCTTAGCTTCCTCAAAATCGTGGAACACGCCTCCCAGGGAGGAGGCGCCGAAACCGATTACGGAGACCTTCATGCCGGTCTTGCCCAATTCGCGATAGATCATATAGGCTAGCGTGTTAGAATTCAACGAGGATCCGGAATACCTTTCCGGGGTTTTCATGCCAATGCTGCATCGCCTCAGCCGCTTCCTCGGGCTTGACGACGGCGGTGATCAGCTTGTCGTACGGGCAGGTACCGCGCTGGAGATACTCGATGACGGCCCGGAAATCCTCCGGGCAGGCGTTGCGGGAACCGCGGATATCCAGTTCTTTCTTGACGAAATCGGCGGTGCGGAAGGTCGTCTGGTCCTTGGCATAGCCGATGAAGACGACGCGTCCGGTGAAACCGACGTTGGCAATGGCCTGCCGCTGGGTCACGGGCAGTCCCACGGCCTCGATGACGACATCCGCCAGCAACCCGTTCGTCAGTTCCGAGATGCCCTCCTGAACGTCCTCATACGCGGTATTGACGGTATATTTCGCCCCGACCGCCTTCGCGACGGCCAGTTTCTCGTCGTCGATGTCCATTGCTACGACCGTCGCTCCGCGGAGCGCGGCCCCGATGATGGCGCCCATGCCGATCATCCCACAGCCGAAGACGGCCACGACGTCCTTCTCCTTGACCTGGGCCCGGCTTACGGCGTGGAAACCGACGCTCAAGGGTTCGACCAAGGCGCAGTCACGAACGGTAATCCTTTCGGTTACGATGACTTTCTGCCAGGGGACCACGAAGTACTCCCGCATCGCACCGTCCCGCTGGACCCCCAGCGTCTCGTTGAACTCGCAGGCATTGGAACGGCCGTTCCGGCAGGATGCGCAGTGCCCGCAGGCAGTATAGGGATTGACGGTCACCGTCATGCCGGGCTGCAGCGTGTCGGGCACGCCGGGCCCGACGGCGGCGATCTCGGCGCCCACTTCGTGGCCCGGGACCACGCCGGCCTTCGCCATCGCGTTTCCCCCGCGCCAAGTATTCAAATCGCTCCCGCAGAACCCGACATACCGGATCCGCAGCAGCACCTCACCATCCCCGCATAGGGGCTTCTCCATATGGATGACGTTCAATTCGAACGGATTGCTGATCTGGATTGCTTTCATAATGTACAAATATACGAAATCTTCGTGATTATCGTTCGCCGTCGAAATGTTTCATTTTCAGCGCATTGCCGCTTAGTCTTTGTTCCAAACAGGACAAAGACTGATGCGTAACCGATTGACGGTCAGCGAATTCTATAGAATCGCAAGGGCGATGGCGGCGCAGGCTTCGGCGTCGGCGAGGGCGTGATGATGGTTGAGAAGGTCGTAGCCGCAGGCGGCCGCGACAGTCTGGAGCTGATGGTTCGGAAGGGTGCGGCCGAAAAAGCGGCGGGAGCGCGCCAGCGTGTCCAGGAAAACGTAATCCGGATAGTCCATCTGATAGACCCGGAACACGGCTTTCAGGCAGCCCTGGTCGAAAGGGGCGTTATGCGCCACGAGCGGAAGCCCTTCAATGAGTGGCTCGATTTTCTCCCAAACATAAGGAAAAACAGGAGCGTCCTCCGTGTCCCGCGGACCCAGTCCATGCACCTTGCGGCAAGCCCAGTGGTAGTACTCCGGTTCCGGATGGATCAGGCTGTAGAACCGCTCCGTGACCTTGCCGCCCCGAACGACGACCACTCCCACGCTGCACACGCTGGAGGGCCACTCGTTGGCTGTTTCAAAGTCGATGGCGGCGAAGTCTGTCATGGGTCGGATCCTTTGGCGCAAAGATACGAATAAAAGGGCAAATGGGATGCTTGTACCACACTCTGGCCACATCTCCTCCCATCTTTGCCTTTGTCATGACCACTTATTACTGCCATACGCTTGAGGAAGCGCTTCGCCGGGCCAAGAAGGCCGGGAAAGGGGCCGGGTGTTACTATGGAGGGATCATTTTGAAATCGGGGAAGAGAGGATTCGCCGTATATCGGGAGGGCAGGGTGGTGGAGCAATACTCCGTCCTGGGCCGGAGGAGAGGAATGGAGTTTCAAGAAAAATGCGTACCTTTATCCCATTGAAACACAATCCGGCCATGGATCCCATACTGAACGAGCACAACAAGGAGGAATATCCTCCGATGCATACCGCCGAGCACATCCTGAACGCCACGATGGTCAGGATGTTCGGATGCCCCCGGTCCAGGAATGCCCATATAGAACGGAAGAAATCCAAGTGCGACTACCAGCTTTCCGAAGCACCTACGCCGGAGCAGATCACCGAGATTGAAAGACAGGTGAACGAAGTGATCCACAGGAACTTACCGGTCACCATCGACTTTGTTCCACGGGCGGAAGCGGCCGGAATGGTGGACTTGAGCAAGCTTCCGGAAGATGTATCGGATACCCTCCGCATCGTCCGGGTGGGGGATTACGACGCCTGTGCCTGTATCGGTGCCCATGTGGGCAACACCTCGGAGATCGGCACGTTCAAGATCCTGAGCCACGATTTCGAAGACGGGCGCTGGCGCGTCCGGTGGAAAGTGATGTAATTGCGGGCATGTCGGGAAAAATGCGTATCTTTATAAGTTTTAATTAAATAGTGAAGCCATGATTCTCACCACCACACCTACCATCGAAGGGCGCACCATCGTCGAATACCGGGGCGTCGTGTTCGGAGAAGTCATCTCCGGTGTGAACTTCCTCCGCGATTTCGCGGCGAGCATCCGCAATGTCCTGGGCGGCCGTTCCGGCTCCTATGAGGAGGAACTGATCAAGGCCCGCAACCAGGCGATGAACGAAATGGCCGACCGCGCCGCCCGCCTGGGCGCCGATGCCGTCGTGGGCATCGACATCGACTATGAGGTCCTGGGTGAAAACGGGGGTATGTTGATGGTCACCGCTTCCGGCACCGCCGTCAAGCTCGGATGAACGGACGTCCGATGAAGAAGTATCTGTTTGCATTCTTGCTCCTCCTGGGTGTCTCCCTGGCGGCCTCCGGGTGCACCAAACGCCCGTATGATCCTGCCAAGAACCCGAAGGAGCCGGAAAAGGGGAACGAGGAGAATGTGATCACCGCACCTCCTGCCGACTTGATGCAATGGCTGGACGGGAAGAGTTCGCCCCTCAGCCCCTGGTACAAGAAATACATCGGCGACGAAGGATTTCCCATCCTTGCATCGGCCGCCGTCCGGGATGAAGCCCTGATCCAGTGCCGGTACATTGTCCATACGATGCTGTCCAAGCATCCCGAAGCCCGGACACAGATGATCAAGCTGCACTGGCGCGTGGCCATCTGCGGTTATCGGCAGAATATCACCGACATCCCTGAATGCGCGATGATGAAGATCTGGTGGCCCGACACGGACTGGGATGCCCGTGGCCGCGGGTATGGTGCCACCGAGGCCTTGCCTGTCATGAGCATCGGTGAAGAGAACATCGTCAAGATTCCCGATTTTACCGAGCGCTATGCGACGGAGAGCATCATGGTCCATGAGTTCGCCCACAACGTCGATTACGCACTCCGCAAATGCTGGGCTGGCTTTGAAAAGCGCCTGGTGGAATGCTACAACAATGCCAAGAAATCCGGCCTTTGGCAGGGCGGGGTCTATGACTATGCGATGACGAACTCGGAAGAGTATTTCGCCGAGGCTTCCCAGGCCTGGTACAATACCTGCCGCATGATCGTCCGCGACCCCGATACCGGCAAGAACTTCACCCTCAAGACCCGCGAGCAGCTCAAGGAGCATGACCCCCAGATGTACGCCCTCCTTTTCACCGTGTACACCGAAGACTTCCTAACCGGGTATCATTTTGATTATGAGTAATTTGATGAAGAGAATACTGTGGCTGTCCATCCTTCTTGCCCTCGCCCTTCCGGGGGAGGCCCAGGATCTGGTACGGTACAAAAAGGTGGTCAAGGAACTCAGTTCCTCGAAATACCAGGGGCGCGGGTATGCCCGCGACGGCGCCAACAAGGCCGGGAAATACCTGGAGAAGGAATATCGCAAGGCCGGGGCGGATGCCGTCATCCGCCAGCATTTCACCCTGGACATCAACACTTTCCCCGGAAAGATGAAGCTTTCCGTCGATGGGCGGAAAATGACCCCCGGTAAGGACTTCACCCTGCGCGAGTACTCCCCGGGTGTCCATGGAACGTATAATCTCTATTTCATCGACACGCTCGACTACGACTCCGGGAAGATTTTCAGCGACCTCGCAAAGCCCGAGAACCAGGACGCCTTCGTCGTGTGCGATTTCTGGTTCACCTACAAGCACCGTGACGATTTCCAGCGTCTCCAGAGCGCGGACGGCGCCCCGAACGCCGGTCTCATCCTGACCTGGGAAGAGCCTTTGAAATTCTACAAGGCCTACGGGGAGAAAGTGATCGACAAGCCCGTCCTCTGGCTCCTGTCGGGTCAGATTCCCAAGGGCAGCCGGTCCATCACCGCGGATATTGACAACAAGTTCCTCCAGGGTTATGAGTGTTTCAACGTCATCGCTTCCGTGGAGGGTGCCAGCCATGACAGTTGCTACGTTTTTACCGCCCATTACGACCACCTGGGCAATTTAGGCCGGAAGGTGTTTTACCCGGGGGCCAATGACAATGCCTCCGGAACGGCGACCCTGGTTACGCTGGCTGCCTATTACGCCAAGCATCGCCCCCGGTACGACATGCTGTTTGTCGCCTTTTCCGGTGAGGACGCGAATCTCCGCGGTTCCGAGTACTACACCCAGCATCCTGTCTTTCCGTTGGATCGGTTCAAGTTCCTGATCAATGTGGATATGGTCGGCGACAACAATCCCGTCCTGTATTGTGAGACCAGCGACCAGGGACAGCGCGGCTATGAACTGTTCGAGCGCATCAATGCGGAAAAGCACTATTTCAAATCCCTGAATCACGGAAAACTGGCCGCGAACAGCGACCACTATCCTTTCGCCCAGCGCGGCGTTCCCTGTATCTTCCTGGAGAATGCCGAGGGGGATGCCTTCCCGTATTACCACACCCCGCAGGACAATTGGAAAAATGCTGTCTTCGACAGCTATGAACCTGTATTCAAGCTGATTACGGACTTCATCGAAAGATACTAAAACCTATACTGATGCAAGAGAGAAAGAAACGCTGGGGAGACCGCTGGGACGCATACCGTCTGCGCGGCCTGGACCCTATGCATGTCATGATGCCGTACATGTTCGGTGACCGCGTCGCCAACGAGGCCGTCCTGGGGGAAGTCATGGACCTCACGGAAGTGGACAAGTACCTCGCGAAAAAGAATGCGGACCATCCCGAATTCAAGTACACCTGGTTCCATTTCATCACCGCGGCCCTCGCGAAGGCCATCCTGCTCCGGCCCAAGATGAACTATTTCATCGCCGGCGGCCATTATTACGAGCGCAAGGACATCCAGGTCGCCTTCAACGTGAAGCGGAAATTCGCCGACGACGCCGAGGAAGCGATGGCGAAGTTCGTCCTCCGGCCGGAAGGGGAGTCCCCGATGGAACAGGTCCATACCTACGTGCAGAAGTTCGTCACCAAAGTCCGTTCCGACAAGTCCGGCGTGGGGGTCGATGACATCCTCTCCTTCGTGAGCCATCTGCCCAGGCCCTTGTTCCGGCTTCTCGCCTGGACCTTGAAAAAGCTGGAGTATTACGGGATCTATCCCAAGGCTTTGGCGGCCGATGACCCCTGCTATTCCAGCGTCTATCTCACGAACCTCGGATCCATCAAGATGAACGCCGACTACCACCACCTGTTCAACTGGGGGACGATCTCGTTCTTCGTGACCATCGGCGAGAAGAAGATGATCCCGTTCTACAACGAGGACGGCACTTACGAAATGCGGAACACTATCAAGCTTGGACTCACCATCGATGAACGCATTGCCGACGGGTATTATTTCGCCAAGACGCTGCGTCTCGTGCGGAAGATTTTCGCGAATCCCGAACTGCTGGACCTGCCGGCCGCCACTCCCATTGACATTGACTAAACCTGAACCTGTCCGATGAAATATAGACTCGACAATGTTGCGACGCCGTGGATGGATAGCTATGGCGAAGTGACACCTAACCTCGATTACAGCGAAAAGACCATATCCGGGGCCGTTCTTGATACGGCCGCCCGGGAGAAAGATTTCCCGGCCCTGACTTTCATGGGCAAAGCCACATCTTACACCCGACTCGCGGCGGAAATCGACCGTGTCGCCCGTGCTTTCCATGCCATCGGCATCCGGCCCGGAACGCGGGTGCTGGTATGCCTTCCGAACGTGCCCCAGGCCGTTTTCTGCCTGTACGGACTGAACCGCATCGGCGCCGTCCCGACGATGGTGCACCCGCTTTCCGCCGTATCCGAACTGGCTTTCTATATGAACGAGGGCGACTGCCATGTCGCCGTCACGCTGGACCAGTTCTACGGGAAGTTCCTGGAAGTGAAGAAGCTGAGGCCTATCGACAAACTGGTCGTATGCCGCGTTTCCGACGAACTGGCGTTCCCGCTGAACATCGGCCAGAAACTGATGACTGAACGCAAGTTTCCCAAGGTGGAAGGGGAGAACGACCTGGTCTGGAAGGACTTCCTGAAACTCGCCGATACGGTGAAGGATGACTATGTGGCGAAGAAGGATTTCCGCACGGAGGCGGTCGTGCTGTTCTCCGGCGGCACTACCGGTACCACCAAGGGAATCATGCTTTCCGACCTGAACTTCAATGCACTGGCCCTGCAGACGGCTACGATGGCCAATAAGGAAGTGCATCACTCCAAGATGCTGGCTGCGATGCCTGTGTTCCACGGGTTCGGCCTGGGCGTCTGCATCCATACGCTGATGTATATCGGCGGTACATCCATCCTCGTGCCCCGGTTCAATGTGAAGAGTTATGCGAAACTCATCCGGAAGACGAAACCGAATTTCATCGCCGGCGTACCTACCTTGTTCGAGGCCATTACCCGCAACCGCTACCTGGACGGGGCCGACCTGTCCTGCCTGCGGGGTGTCTTCTCCGGCGGCGACTCCCTGACCATCGAGCTGAAGAAGAAGTTTGACAAGTTCCTGGCCGACCATAATGCCTCAGTCCGTGTGCGCGAAGGTTACGGCACGACCGAGTGCGTGACCGCCTGCTGCCTGACCCCGTATAACAAGGAGAAGGAAGGCTCCATCGGCATTCCGTTCCCTGACACCTATTTCAAGATCTGCAAACCGGGCACCTGTGACGAGCTGCCGTATGGCGAGGAAGGCGAAATCTGCCTCACCGGACCGTCGATGATGCTGGGTTACATCGGCCATGAGGAGGAGAACAAGGAGACGATGCGCACCCATGAGGACGGCCATGTATGGCTTCACACGGGCGATCTGGGCAAGATGGACGGCGAAGGCTTCGTCTATTTCCGCCAGCGGATCAAACGGATGATCGTCACCAGCGGATACAACGTGTATCCGTCTCAGCTTGAGAATATTATCGAGGGGCATCCTGCCGTCCAGCGCAGCTGTGTGATCGGCGTGAAGGATCCGCTCAAGATGCAGCGCGTGAAGGCCTTCATCGTGCTTAAGGACGGCTATCGGCCGGATGAGGCGATGAAGGAGGATCTGATGAAGCACTGCAAGGCCCATATCGCCAAGTATGCGCTTCCTTCGGAAATCGAATTCCGCGACTCCCTTCCGACGACGCTCGTCGGCAAGGTGGCCTATACGGTGCTGGAGAAGGAGGAAGCGAAAAAATCCGCCTAAAAAGTTCCGGAGGGTATTTCGGAAAAGCGAGATTTGCCGTAAATTTGTAGGGTAAAACCACAAATTTGCGGCTATGCTTATTGTCCTGAAACTCCTCGGCTCGATCGCCCTCCTGATATACGGCATGAAAGTGATGAGCGAGGCCCTCCAGAAAATGGCGGGCCCCCAGCTGCGTCACCTGCTGGGCGCGATGACCACCAACCGTTTCTCCGGTGTCGCCACCGGTGCGCTGGTCACCGTCGCGGTCCAGTCTTCCGCCGCTACCACGGTGATGACGGTGTCCTTCGTGAACGCGGCCCTGCTTTCGCTCACCCAGGCCATCTCGATCATCATGGGCGCGAACATCGGTACGACGATGAGCGCGTGGATCATGTCCGCCGGCTTCTCCTTCAACATGGCGGACATCGTGTGGCCGGCCTTTCTCGCGGGCATCATCCTGATCCAGCTGGGCAAGCACCGGTATATCGGCGATTTCCTGTTCGGTCTATCCTTCCTGCTCTTTGCGCTGGGCATGCTGAAGCAGACCGGCGTGGAGATGGACCTGGCCAGCAAACCCGCCGTCGTCGCCTTCTTCTCGAGCTTCAAGACCAATTATGGGACGATCCTTCTGTTCCTGCTGATCGGTACGATCCTGACGGCGATGGTGCAGAGTTCCGCCGCCCTCATGGCCATTACGATGGTCCTGTGCGCTACGGGGGCCATTACCATCTATCAAGGCATCGCACTGGTGATGGGTGAGAACATCGGCACCACGGTCACGGCAAACCTGGCCGCATTAAGCGCGAACACGCAGGCGCGGCGGACGGCGATGGCGCACCTGGTGTTCAACGTATTCGGCGTCATCTGGGTGCTCATCTTCTTCTTCCCCTTCATCCGGATGGTCTGCAGCATCGTCGGCCTGGATCCCAACGCCGCCGAGCAGAATCCCACCCAGCTTTCCTTCGCGCTGGCCACCTTCCATACCTGCTTCAACCTCATCAACACCGCCATCCTGATCTGGTTCATCCCGCAGATCGAGAAGCTGGTTTGCTTCCTGATCAAGCCCAAGAAGACCGAGGAGGAGGACGAGTTCCGTCTGCAGTACATCCGCGGCGGTATCATGAAGACGCCGGAAATCTCCGTCCTGCAGGCCCAGAAGGAGATCGTGGTCTTCGGCGAACGGATGGAACGCATGTTCGGACAGGTCAAGGAACTCTACGGCATCGAAGACGAGCAAGCCTTCGACAAGCTCTTCGACCGCATCAAGAAGGTCGAGGATATGAGCGACAAGATGGAGAACGAGATCGGCCGCTACCTCGGCGAAGTGGGATCGGCCCATCTGTCCGACGACACCAAGCAGAAAATCCGTGCCATGCTCCGCCAGATCGGCGAGCTCGAGTCCGTGGGCGACAGCTGCTTCAACCTGGCCCGTATCCTCCGCCGCAAGCGGGAGAACAAGGTCGCGTTCGATGAGCAGCTGGAAGCCGGTGTGAAGGATATGTTCGCCCTGGTCGACGAGGCCCTGGCCCGGATGAACGAATCCCTGGCCGGACGCCGGGAGGATGTCTCCATCGCCGACTCCGAGGATGTCGAACGTCGGATCAACGCCTGCCGGAACGCACTCAAGCAGAAGAATATCGAGAACCTGGACGCCCAGGTGTACGGTTACGACCTCGGCACCGTGTTCTCCGACCTCATCGGCGAATGCGAGAAGACCGGCGACTACATCATCAACGTCGTGGAAGCCCGTCTGGGCGCCGTCCGCAACGGCATCCGATTCCGGGGGCTCCAGATCGATCCGGACGCCAAGGCTGTCACCGTGGACGGAGAGCCCGTGGAACTGTCCATCCACGAATACAATCTGTTGAAACTGTTCCTGGAGAACGTGGGCGACACCTTCCCGGCTGAAGAACTGCACAAGAAGTGCTGGTCCGAGAGCACCGTGACCAATGCGCGGGTGGTAGATTCCTACATCAACCGCCTCCGCCGGAAGATCGGTCCCTATGCCGAGAACATCCTGACGAAGGAAGGGGAGGGGTACTGCTTCCAGTAGCGTTTCCCCTTATATCAACATCGCTTCGCAGCCTTCCAGGATATCTTGGAAGGCTGTTTCGAAATCATCGGTGTACCACGGGTCGGCGACATCCCGGCCCACGCCCGTGTAGGACATCAGCAAGTGGATTTTCCCTTCCGGGTCATCGGGGATGATCCGCTTGATGAGCCGGAGATTCCAGGCGTCCATGCAGATGATGCGGTCGAAGCGGTCGTAGTCCGCCCGCGTCACCTGCCGGGCGCGCTTCTCCTTGTCGAAGGGCACGCCGTGTTGTGTCAGGCAGCGTTTGGCCGGCGGATAAATGGGATTGCCGATCTCCTCCGTGGATACGGCGGCCGATTCGATATGCCAGTTGCCTTCCAGGCCGCGGCTGCGGACCAGGGCCTTGAGGATGAATTCAGCCATCGGGCTGCGGCAGATGTTGCCGTGGCAGACAAAAAGGACTCTCATGCTTTCTTCAGGTAAAGTTGGCGTTCCGCTTCGGGGAACTTTTCGATGGCATAACGGAGCATGGTGCGGGGCATGGTCTGGCAGCGGGGTTCGAGATAGGCTGTCAGCGCTTCCTTGTCGCGTTTCCCGGCCTCCCGCAGCAGCCAGCCCACAGCCTTGTGAATAAGGTCGTGCGGGTGATGGAGGAGTATGTCGGCGATGTCGAAAGTATCCTGCAGCTGGCCGTGGCGGATGAATGTCATCGTGCTCACGATGCCGATACGCTGTTCCCAGATGGTTTTCCCGTTCCTGGCCAGGTCATAGAGGAGTGTCCGGTCCTTGTCCAGCAGCCACATACCCAGCAGGGGATAGCATGACAGGTCCACGAGGTCCCAGTTGTTGATCCGGTCGGTATGGGCGAGGTAGAAATCGACGCAGTCCTGCTGCTTCATTCCGGGCTTGGTTTCTGTCCTTCCGGCCTTGCCAGATGATTTCTTTCCATGTGCAAATATCTCTACCAATGTCAACAGCGCGGCCAGTCGCACCTCGTGATACTCGCTGGCAATGCATTCCTCAAGGTCCTCCAGGCTGGTCTGCCGCCAGCACGCTTTCACCACCTCCCGGGTCACAGGGACTTTGATACCGAGGAACTTATCGCCCTCGCCATACTGTCCCGGCCCGGTCTTGAAGAACCTGGACAACCCTTCGACCTGGCTTTCATCGGCCCGTGCGGTGATTTCTTTGAGTAACGTATTCATTTGAATCTCAGTCGTTTGCGCTGCTGTCTTTGTCCTGTTTGGAACAAAGACTCGGATTTAAGTAATTGAAATACACGTATTTAAGAATAATACGCCTGGACCGTATCCTTGTATTTGCGGGAGATGGGAAGGGAAGTGTCGCCAAGGGTGACGGTATCGGGGGAGGTCAGGGTTGCCAGGGCAGCGTTTACCAGATAGGAACGGTGGATGCGGAGGAAGTCATCGCCCAGGAGGTTCTCCCATTGGCCGATGCCGGTCTTGTTCCGGTAGGATTCGCCGGAGACCGTGACGATACGGACCTCCGTGTCGTTGGATTCCACATAGGCGATGTCTGCCACGGGAAGGGTGACGCTTTTGCGGTCCGAGAAAAAGGTGATGGTACGGTCTTTTGTCCTGAAACGCTTGTTAAGCCATTTCGCCCAATAGAAATCGCCGATGGAGAGCACCAGGAGGATGAGCCCGAGGAAAGCCGGATTGATGAGCATCGGGGCGACCTGCTTTTCTGCCAGCATACCACCATTGACAAGGGTGGACCAGACACCATGGTGGAGAATAATGATCAGCACAATGACGGTGACCAGCGTGGCCAGGGAAAGGTAGACCTTGTCCATCGGCTTTCTCGCCTTCGGCATCAAGTATTCCAGTGCCAGGGCGCAAGGGCAGAAGATGAGCCCGATGAGGACCGCCTGGACCAGCGTGTAGTCCAGGCTGACCAGGATGGCGGCCAGCAGGGCGATGGAGGCGAGCCAGTATGCGATGCGTCCGAGAAGTCTCATGCCAGGACAAAAATACGTTTTTTCCGCTGCGCCTGCAAGTCAAAAGGGTGTACAGTGGGATTTGACGGGTCCGGGAAAGGTTTCAACTTTGGAGAATTCCGAATATCGGCCGTAACTTTGCGACAAACCAAAACACTGTTCAGTCATGAAAGAAGAAGTCATCTATGTCGTGGACTCTTTGGGAGTCTCCCATCCGGAAACCATCGAAAAAGCCAGCGTATCCCTTCCGCATCTCTTCGTGGAAGGCGGGTTGGGTTATATGATCGTCATCTCCCTGTTCCTGATCGCCCTTCTCATCGCCGCCTGGAAAGCTCCCCGCTGGGTAAAGGAAATCGGTATCGGGGCGCTTGTATTCTCTGTCTTTGCAACTCTGCGGGGACTCTCCCAGATTTTCGATCTCGTCCAAACCTTCGGCGAAGTCTCCTTCCCTGTTCTCGCCGGCGGTCTGAAAGTCACGCTGATTACCACTTTCTACGGCCTCATCGTCTATTTCCTCTCCCTGGTCATCCGCGTTATCCACAAACCGAGGATCTGATTACAGCCGGACCGTCTTCCGGCTGCCTCTTGAAAGGACGAGGCCGAAGGCGATGGCCAGGATGGCCACGGGAAGGAGCAGATACTGCTTCCATGTGGTCAGGAACAGGCGGATGCTCTCCCACAATCCCTGCCCTGCCGAGGCGGCATCCACCGGATAGAGGAAGGCGATGGCGGTTGCCAGTACGCCGATGGCGAGGCCGATGGCCAAGGTGAACACGAGCGCCAGGCGGCCGCGGCTTCGCTGGCGGTCCACCTCGGCCTTGATGCCCTCCACGGCTTCGAGCCGCCGGCGGGTCTCCAACAGGAAAGTGGGGTCGTCTTTGACGGCGGGCTTGGTCCCGCGCAGGAATTCGTCTATCTCGTTCATAATTGTATGTGCTGTTTCAGATGGGCCCTGCCCATCGATAGATGGTATTTCACGGTGCCTTGCGGAATGCCCAAGATGGCCGCGATCTCCTTGATGCTCCGGTCTTCGAAATAGAAGAGGGAGATGGCTGCCTTTTCCTTCTCCGGAAGCCGGTCCATAGCCCGGTAGAGCTGCTGGTACCGGAAGGCGGAGTCGGATGATTCTGCAGCCGGAAGCTCCAAGGCGTCGTCTACGGACGTCTGCTCCGGCTTCGCTTTCCGGCGATGGTCGATATAGCAATTATAGGCGATCCTGAAGAGCCAGGTGCTGAATTTGGACAGACCCAGGAAGGATCCGGACGCCACGTATGCCCGTACGAGCGCATCCTGGGCGATATCATCGGCCAGGGCGGCGTCCCCACAGCACAGCGCCAGCAGGAACCTCCTCAGGGGCTCCTGCTCCGTGCGCACAAGGCTGATGAACCGCTCCTGGGTCATCTTACTTCTCCAGGTTCTTCTCTTCGGACTCGATTTCCTTGGCAAGCGTCCGCTTGCTCACCAGGTAGGAGAGGAACAGGGCGGCTCCGATGGCCAGCAGGATCGCGCCGGCGGAGAGAGCAGTCTCCAGGAACCACAGGCCTTTGAACATGCCGGGGTTGGTCCGGTTCACAAGGCCGATCACCAGGAAGGCAATGCCCATGAAGGAGGTGACGCAGGCGCCGGTGAACTTGTCCATGAGTTCCTGCTTGATGCTGCGGGTGGACTGCTTGGTCTTGAAGAGCTG
>JAEEGH010002471.1_pt1 | contig 49975 bp, 38 predicted proteins | sample 9134181 | NCBI WGS metagenome assembly JAEEGH01 (sample SAMN16246544, study PRJNA631951) | gut metagenome | biome: gut microbiome; feature: rumen; material: DP-attached | host: Bos | place: Iran: Karaj | collected 2018-10
TTAGGGAGATAGGCAAGGCCGCACTCAACAAAGTTATCGACACCGAGGCCGCCATTTTCCAGAAAGCTGGTTTTAAAGTGGGTGTTTACACGGGATTTGCTTGGTACAAATCGGTTATCGACGTGAACCACCTCATCGCCAGATATCCCCTTTGGCTGGCGCGCTACGCCAACGACGGCTATTACCACGAGTCGCTCTCCACCCGCCACCTCGACGGGGTGATGATGTGGCAGTACAGCGGTCACGGCAAGGTTGACGGCATCAAGGGTAATGTGGATATGGATGTAACTTATTGTAATCCCGACCTTTGGTGGGATATGCTGCCCTCCGCCGAGGGATATGCCCAGAGGGATTTCGTTTTGGGACTCCGCCGTGCGCTTGGCATCACCCTCTCCTGCGAAGCCGACGAGGAACTGCTCAACGCCACTATAACCGTCTCGCACACAGTAAATTCCCGCTCGGCGGCGGTGAAATATCTACAACGCTACCTCAATAGTCTCGGCTACAACTGTGGTGTTGTGGATGGCGTTGCCGGAAAGTCGTTCCAAAAGGCTGTTGCCGACTTCCAGAAAGATAAGAAACTCACTGCCGACGGCGAAATCACTGCCAAAGGCAACACTTGGAAAGCTCTGTTCGGAATGGATTACGAAACTTCCGCCGAAAATACTAACCGTGTCGATACTAATCAGTGTATCAAGGATATACAAAAGGCTCTCGGAGTGACAGGCACTACCGTGGACACACAGAAGATTCTTTCCAAAACTATCACCGTCTCCAAGACCAAAAACAGCCGTGCTGCCGTGGTGAAACCTCTTCAGGAGCTACTCACCCTGCTCGGCTACGACTGCGGAAAGGCCGACGGCGTGGCGGGCAAGTCTTTCGACAAGGCTGTGCGCCAGTATCAGAAAGACAACAAGCTCGTCTGCGACGGTGAAATCACCGCTAAAGGCAACACGTGGAAAGCGCTGCTTTCCGTTAATAGTTGAGAATTAATAGTTTATAGTTGGTTATTAGTGACTGATTTATTACAAAATAATATAAAGCAATGAAAAAAGTAGTAGTTTTGACAGGTGCCGGCATCAGTGCCGAAAGTGGCATCAGCACCTTCCGCGACAGCGACGGACTTTGGGAACAATACCGTGTGGAGGACGTGGCCACCCACGAGGCGTGGGAACGTAACCCCAAACTGGTGCTCGATTTCTACAACGCCCGTCGCAAGGATGTCATCAAAGCACAGCCCAACGAGGCCCACAAGCAGCTTGTCCGCCTTGAGGAGAAATACGACGTGCGTATCATAACCCAAAATATCGACAACCTGCACGAACGCGCCGGCTCTACCAACGTCATCCACCTGCACGGCGACGTTACAAAATGCTGCAGCGACCGTAACCTTAACAAACCTTACCCCATCGAAGGCGACACTCTGTCCTATGGTATCACCGCCCCCGACGGAGGTATGATGCGGCCGTTCATTGTCTTTTTCAACGAGCCCGTGCCTATGATGGAACCCGCTATGGAACTCTGCTCCCAGGCCGACTACTTCATTATCGTGGGTACCTCGCTTGTGGTGTATCCCGCCGCAGGACTCATCAACTTCGTGCCCAAGTCGGTGCCGTGCTATCTGGTTGACCCCAAAGAGGTTAGAGTGAGCCGCAACATTACGGTTTATACTGAAAAGGCTGGCACTGGTGTGAAAAAAGTGGTCGACGAACTTATGTCGCTGTAAAACACAGTAAAATGAAAATAACGAAAAATCAGTCCCTGCTCGGCTACAACTCCTTTGGTATCAACGCGTTGGCCGACGAGTTTGTGGAGGTGGAACATTCCGAGGAGGTCGCACAGCTTGTTGAGGACCACTTTTTTGAGAACCGCAAGACGCTTTTTCTCGGCGGGGGCAACAATATTGTCTTTGTCGGCGATTTCCACGGCACTGTGGTCCACATGGCCAACAAGGGCATTGCCGTTGTGGATGAGGATTCCGACAGCGTCACCGTCCGTGCCGAGGCCGGCGAGGTGTGGGACGATTTTGTGTGGCATTGCCTTGAAAACCAGTGGTATGGATTGGAAAACCTTGTGGCCATACCAAGCAGCATAGGTGCCGCCGCAGTTCAGAATATCGGAGCGTATGGTGTTGAGGCAAAGGATTTTATCGTCGCCGTTGAGGCAACAGACACCGTTACAGGCGAAAAACGCCGTTTCTCCAACTCCGACTGCCGTTTCGGCTACCGCGACAGCGTTTTTAAACACGCTGAGGCGCAGTGCGTTATAACCGCCGTTTCGTTCCGTTTGAGCAAAACTCCGCAGCTGCGCTTGTCGTACAAGGCCATCACCGACTACCTAAGTGCCAACGCCATTGCCAACCCCACGCCCAAGCAGCTGGCGCAGTGCATCGCCGACATACGCTGGAGCAAACTCCCCAAGCCCGAAGTGCAGGGCAGCGTGGGCAGTTTTTTCAAAAATCCCGTGGTAACGGCCTCGCATTATGAAGGTTTGAAAGAACGTTTCCCCGACATGGTGGCTTATCCCGCCGGCGACGGATACAAACTGGCCGCCGGATGGCTGATAGAAAAAAGCGGATGGAAAGGTCGCATATTGGGCAGGGCAGGAGTGTACCCCAAACAGGCGTTGGTGCTGGTAAACTGTGGCGGCTGTGACGGAAACGACGTGGTGCGTTTGGCCAACGCCGTCATCGCCGATGTGGAAGCGATGTTCGGTGTGCGCCTACAGCCCGAAGCGATAATGATTGGTGGTCAGTAGTCAGTGGTCAGTGGTCAGTGGTCGTCTTTTTTTTGCTTGCAGTTAAACACACGGATTTGTTCGCCACTGACGTGTCTCACGCAATACTTGTATAATTTTTAGTTTCTGCGTAGCTTTCGCCGAAGGCGAAACAAAATTTACAAGATTTCCTTGATTTCTTTCGCCGTAGGCGAAAAGGAAAAAAATCAACAAGATCTCTTGAGCGAAGCGAAAAGGACAATTCCGAAATCCTAATTCCGAATTCCGAACTAACTAGTCGCACAGCACGTACAAATCGTCGCGAGGGTTGAGGAAAAGGATGGGAATTTTGTATTCGTTGGCGATGGTGCGTTGCTCCTGCACTCCTATAAAATATTCGAACACGTCGCGTTCGGCGGTGGTGGTGCATATCAAAATACCGATGTTCAGCTGGTTGGCTGCGTCGAGGGCCACCACGTCGATAAACGACTTCGGTTTGCCGAGGTCGGTTTTTTCGTAGGTTACGCCGAGGTTGGCGTACATTTTGTCCATAAACTTGACGTTGCTGTACCATTTGGCACGCAGAAATTCGTCGGTGTAGTTGTACGAAAGCACGTATAGCTGGCTGCCGAAGAAACGGGGGAAATAGCTGGCCCAGATCAGTTTGTCCTTGCTCTCTTTCTTGAAATCGAGGCTGAAAGCCACCTTGCCCACCACGGCGCCATAGCTCTTTGGAGGCTCCTGCGCCAGCAGGTACGCCACCTTGCATTTGGCAAAATCGCGGAGCAGGTTTTTGGGATGGCAGGCCGACTTGCGGTTGCTTTTGTCCACAAAGCCCGCTATCGCTACAGCGTTGAAGGCCTTGGGCAGAAGCTCGATAACGTCGGCGGTCTTGCCTTTCAGCACTATGTATGTGGAAAAAACGTTGTCGGGCAGACGCTGTCGCAGGGCTTTGATTTTTTCCTCGGCTTCGTCGGTGGTTTCGGTGGTGTAGCGGGGGTCGCAGATGCGCAGCAGTATTATGCCTTTGCGCAGGTATCGCGAAAGCATTATGCTGTACGACAGCACGGTGTCGGCCTTGTCGTAGTCGGCTATGTAAGCAACGATGTATTGGTCTTTCTTTTCGGCCATCGGGGCGTGAAGGTTAGAAACGGTAGTTCAGGCCCACGCTTGCCCCAAAGGGCGCATACAGCACCTGCGGACCGTCGTCTTCTTCGGGGAATATACTCATGCTCACCCTGATTACGAATTTCAGATGCTCGCCTCCGACACGGAAAAAGAGCTGTGGCTCGAAAAGAAAACTCTCTTTTGTGATGTATTTGACATCGGGATGGGATGTCCATCTGTCGGTGATGTCGGGGATGAAGTAGCCTGTTTTTATTCCACCGCCAAGGTCGATGTGTCCTTTGGCCAAATCCACCCAACCAAAGTTCAGTTGTGCGTATGGCAGCTGGTAATTGCCGAAGAATTCTTTTGGGTTGGGCACGGTGTCGTCCTTGCAGTAATACTTATAACCGTAGCCGTAGCCCAGATAGCCTTCGATAACGAATTTGTCTATCGGGACATAACCGCCCACGCCTGCTTGCAGGAAGTAGCCACGGCTCAAGTCCCAGTTGGCATGCAGTTGGGCAGCACCCCAATTATTAAAACCGTAGGACGAGGTTACGTTAACGGTGGGATATAGCCCCAATAAATAACCGACGTTTACCGAACCGTCTATACGTAGGTCGTTCTGGTGGTTTATCAACGGTATGTCCACAGCCTGGGGCTGGTACATTATACACGATGTGGCAAAAGTGGAAAGTACTGCCACAAGGCTCAGAATTTTGATTCTTCTTTTCATGACTTGATGTTTTTTATGGTTAAAACACTTTGCAAAAATACGCATTTTATTCTAATTTGACAAAAAAAGTGCGAAAATATTATGTGTTTAATAATAATGGCAGATGTAATGATGTATGCATGCTGTTGATTATCAATTTAATATGTGTATTATGTTTTTGACGCGTCGGGTTTGTGATGGCGGTGTGTTCGGGCCGTATAGACGCACGGCCGTGCGTCTATACATTTTCCACGCACATTTCCGTAGAGACGCGGTGCACCACTTCTCTACAATTCCACCGCACAATTCCGTTAGACGTTTCATGAAACGTCTAACTACAAATCCATCACGCATATCCGTATAGACGCGCCATGGCACGTCTCTACTTTCAATTTTCAATTTTTTGGACGCACGACGGTGCATTTATAAAGATAAATCAAATAATTAATAATTATAATAAAAAAAATCGTAACTTTGCACTTTTATTTTGAGGTGAAAACAATGTGGTTTTTGCCCGTATTTATTTGAAGAACAAAAAATAGTGTTGGATTCAAAAGGAACAAAAGTATATAACAAAATGAAAAAAACTTATAGAACTTTCAGTGTTGTGGTTGCAATAATTGCAACAATGGTATTTTCCACTTCATGCACTAAAGATAAGTTTTCTGAGGATAACCTACAACTGATTCCCGGTGTGGAACGTCATATATATGTCAACGCAGACTTGCCACAAAATACCAGCGGCCATAAGGCTTACCTCGACAATAACGACAACAACAAGGTGAAATGGTCGTTGGGCGATGCCATAAGCATCAACGGCACAAGTCTTACCGTGAACGGAGTTAGGGACAACTCCACTACGGCCTTGTTCGATGGCACGGTTTACGCAATGTCCGCCAACGGCGGCCGCGAAGATGCGTACTGGGCGTTGTACCCCACCACTCTGGCACCAGCCTACACCACGGGCATACCCAGCGAGTTCGGCCTTTCCACCGTTACCGTGGATATGTCATCGGAGCAGAACTTTGTCTCCAACGGTCGTCCCCTCGACGGCTGTTCCTATATGGCAGGATATGCGTCGGTGTCTGCCGGCAGTTCTGCGTTGCGTTTCCAGATGTGCAACCTCGGCGCAGTGTTGAAATTACATCTCACCGCCGGCGCAGGAGTGGGCAACACCCGTATTTCCGAGGTGCTGGTAAACAGCTCCACCGACTACCTCAACGGCAAATTCAGCTTCGACGGCACCAACGTCGTCCACAAGAGTTCCGGCTCGAAATGTGTCTCGGTGAAACTCTCCGACGGCACCAACAACTATATCGACATCTCCGGCGGCGCCGATGTGTATGTCTTTCTGCCGCCGATTAGTCACGGCAAGCTGCTGGTGCGCGTTATCAACACCGACGGCGATGCTTTTGTAAGGACATCTCTCGACGCCACCCTGGAACGCAGCAAGATATACAACAGCAGTATCAACGCAACAGCCTTTGGGCCTTTGGCCCCCGTTGTTTCCGTGACGGCAAGCAGCAAAGTGGCTTTCGCCCCCGGCAACCTGCGCTATGTGGCCAACAACGGTACGTGGCAGTTTGCCCGCCAGCAGTACGTGAAAGTGGGCAACGCACGGGGCAACACCACCAATAGCGGCCGCGACACGCAAAGCGACACCATCGACCTTTTCGCATGGGGAACAAGCGGCTGGGACAACGGCAACGCCCACTATCTGCCCTACGAGCTGGACCATGCGGGATACGGCAGTTCCGACGGCTATGGCTACGGTCCCACCGACGGCTCCTCGTACGAATACGACCTCACAGGCAGTTATGCCGACGCCGACTGGGGTGTGCATAACGCCATTTACAACCCCCGCACAGCAGCCACCGACCCCGCAGGGACGTGGCACACGCCTACAAAGGAGGAGTGGGTATATCTTATAAACACCCGTACCACGGTGAGCGGGATACGCTATGCCAAAGCCAGAGTAAACGGCATCGACGGGCTGATAATACTGCCCGACAGCTGGTGCAACTGCGTCTATAAACTCGACAGCGTGAATAAGAGTTCGGCGCTCTATGCCACCAATACCATAAGTCTCAGCGACTGGCAGACGATAATAGAGCCCGCCGGAGCCACTTTCCTCCCCTCGGCAGGATTGCTGTCCCCCTCTTACGGCGATAGCGGCGGACGCTATTGGTCGTCAACGCACAAAGGCAGCGACGAAGCGTTTTTGTTGTATTTCAAGAACGGCACGGGAGGCGTCGGCCCACAAAACCACAACCACAGATACGATGGTTTCAGCGTGCGACTGGTGAAAACTTATGTGGAATGATATTTTGTGAATTAACAATAAAAAGCACGGGCTTAGCCCGTGCTTTTTATTTATCCCCACACCGTTCTTTTTGTCCGACGTGTCGGGTTGTGTGTGCGTGCCATTCATGGTCGTTTTTTTTACGAAAATTACCATGTAATTATCCATTAATTTATTTATGGTCAATTTATGGAAATTATTCACGAATTATCGCACAATATCATCGCCCATTCCGGACGCATACCATGCGTCCCTATGGGTGTTGTGGGTGTTTATGTCAGTCCTACGGACTTCTGTGTGGTCATCGGGCTTATATATGCGCAGGGGCTTACGCCGCCTGCGCCGTCCCTATGGGGCTAGGCTGTGCCACGGAAAACCCCGTAGTGACATAATTCATGAATAATTCGTGGCAATTCATGTTTTAAAAAAAAGGACGCAAAATTTTGCGTCCCTACATTTTAATTACAAACTGCAAACTACAAACTATTTTGTTCCCGTGTGTCCGAAACCGCCGGTGCCGCGTTTGGTGTCCGAAAGGCTGTCGCATTGCTGCCACTGCACCGATTCGTGTTTGGCAATCACCATCTGGGCTATGCGTTCGCCGTCGGTAACTTCGAAATCCTCTGTGGAGAGGTTTATCAGCAGCACGCAAATCTCGCCGCGGTAGTCGGCGTCGATGGTGCCTGGCGAGTTAAGCACGGTGATGCCTTTCTTCAGTGCCAGTCCGCTGCGGGGACGTATCTGTGCCTCGAAGCCTGCGGGCAGCTCCATGAAAAGACCTGTCTTTACCAGTTTGCGTTCCATCGGTTTGATGACGATGCCGCCGTCGGGCAGGAAAGCGCGTAGGTCCATGCCTGCCGAGAGGGGTGTGCCGTAGTTGGGCAAGGGGTGGTGCGAGGTGTTTACAATGCGTATGTCCATCGGTTTATTCGTTGTTGTCGCGTTTGGAAAGTATTTCGTCTATCATGCCGTATTCGAGAGCTTCTTCGGCGGTCATCCAGTAGTCGCGGTCGCCGTCGGCCCAGATTTTGTCGAAAGGCTGTCCGGAGTGTTTGGCAATGATTTCGTAGAGTTCGTGTTTCAGCTTGCCAATCTCGCGGGCAGTGATCTCGATGTCGCTGGCCTGACCTTCGGCACCGCCGAGGGGTTGGTGGATAAGCACGCGCGAGTGCGACAGGGCGGCGCGGCGGCCTTTGGAGCCGGCGCACAGCAGCACGGAGGCCATGGAGGCGGCCAAACCTGTGCATACGGTCTGTATTTCGGGGCTGATAAGCTGCATGGTGTCGTAGATGCCGAGGCCTGCATATACCGAGCCTCCCGGCGAGTTGATGTAGATGGTGATGTCGCGGCTGTTGTCCGACGATTCAAGGAACAGCAGCTGGGCTTGGATAACATTGGCCACGGTGTCGTCGATGGGCACGCCGAGGAATATGATGCGGTCCATCATAAGGCGCGAGAACACGTCCATCTGTGCCACGTTGAGCTGGCGTTCTTCTATAATTGTGGGGTTCAGATAGTTGGTCACCACCGAGGTGTATTTGTCGAAAGTGGTGCTGCTTATGCCGCGGTGTTTGATTGCGTATTTGCGAAATTCGTCCATGATTGTGTGTGTTTATGTTTTGTATATAATTAATTATCTTTCAAAAGGTTGGGGCGACGTTGCTTGGTGCGTTCCAACGACTGTTCGTAGCGCCATTGTTCTATTTTGGCGTGGTTGCCCGAGAGCAGTATGTCCGGCACTTTCCATCCGCGGAAATCCAGAGGCCGTGTGTAGGCGGGCGGCGAGATGAGGTTGTTCTGGAAAGAGTCGGAGAGGGCGGAGGTCTCGTCGTTCAGCACGCCGGGAATCAGTCGTGTGACGCTGTCCACGATGACTGCCGCCGCCAGTTCGCCGCCAGTAAGCACGTAGTCGCCTATCGATATTTCGAGGGTGATGAAGTGTTCGCGAATGCGTTCGTCGATGCCTTTGTAGTGTCCGCAGAGTATCATCACGTTGTTGAGCAGCGAGAGCTGGTTGCTGCGGGGTTGTGAAAGCAGTTCGCCATCGGGGGCGGTGTATATTATCTCGTCGTATTGGCGTTCTTTTGTGAGGTCTTCGATGCAGAGCGCCACTGGTTCGATGCCTATCACCATTCCTGCACCGCCGCCGTAGGCGTAGTCGTCGACGCTGCCGTAGTTGTTCTGCGAGTAGTCGTGGAGGTCGTGCAGGTGTATTTCGGCAAGCTGTTTGTTCTGGGCTCTTTTCAGGATGGATTCCTGAAAAAAGGACGACAACATATTTGGGAATAATGTAATGATGTCGAAGCGCATAGGGTGATGCGTGTTTTAAGTGGGCCTGTATTTAGGTGAAGTTTTATCGCACGCGCAGTTTCTGTCCCAGACGCAGTGTGCTGTTCTGGCGTATGCCGTTGAGCTGGCAGAGGCGTTTCACGGAGGTGTGGTTGCGCGAAGCTATGGCACCGAGGGTGTCGCCTTTGCGAACGGTGTGGTATTTGCCGCTGCCGCCGCTCTTGGATGCCGATTTGCGGGCAAATTGTGCGTTGCTGTTTTTGTGGCGGAACAGGCTGCTGTTTACGTTCAGCGTGTCGCAAACGAGTTTCTTTGTTTCGAAATTCACCAGGGCTTCGGGGTTCATTGCCGAGCCGAGGTAGCGTGTTTCGAAATGCAGGTGGCTGCCGAAGGAGCGTCCGGTGTTGCCCACGAGACCTATCTCGTCGCCGGCTTTCACTTTCTGACCGCTTGCTACTTTGATTTTCGAGAGGTGGGCGTAGTAAGTCTCAACGCCGTTGTTGTGGCGTACCACAATGAGGTTGCCGTACGATTTGTTGTATTTGGCCACGCGCACTGTGCCGTCGAAAGCGGAGTAAACGGGAGTGCCGGTGGGACAAGCGAGGTCCATGCCGTAGTGGAAACGGCGGCGGCGCGGTCCGAAACGCGAACTGATATGGTAGTCGGTAACGGGGCATACGAATTTGGCTTTGTTGCCCACGAGCAGAGGAAGAACGGCGGTGGAGTCGCTGTTCAAGGCGCCAAAGCCGCTGTAGTGAATTGCGTTGGTGTCGAAACTGGCGTAAAGGATGTCGTATTCGCTTTCAGCGCCGGGGTCTTCTTCACCGTTGTTTTCGTTTTCCAGTTGTTCGAAATATTTCTTTTTGAGGTAGTGTTCGGTGCGTTTGTGGCTGTTGGTGTCAGTCCTTTTGGAGATGTTGGCCACGGTGCGGACGTTGCTTTTCTCGCTTGTTGTGGCGCGGCGGTTTTCCGTCGGGGTGTATTCGATTTTTACGTTTTCGTAATCGTCATCGGGGTAGAGAAGGTCGAGGCTGTTGACCTGATAAACGGAGCGTTGGCTGTAGTTTCTGTTGCTGTTTTGTGCTTTGGTTACATTGCCGGCGGCTAAAATAAGTACCGATACCGATGCGATTAAGATTGTTTTTATCTTCATAACTGCTTGTTTTACTTTATAATTACGCTTTTGTTACTTTTTGGTTTTGGGAATGATGCCCCTCTGAAAAAACGTTTGCAAAGTTAGTCTTTTTTTTTGAGATAACCAAATTTTTTTTCATTTTTTTTCAAAATTTGTCTATTTGCGGAAAAAATCGTATATTTGCAATTTTGTATTGTTATTAAAAATGTTGATAAGTATGAAGATATTTCGATTGCTGCCTGTTGCTTTTGCGGTGCTTTTTGCCTTTTCCGCCTGCAACAACGAGTTCTCTCCCAACGCCGAATGGCGCGAGACTATGGTGGTTTACGGCCTGCTCGACCAGGGCGACGACACCACGTGGATACGTGTGCAGAAATGCTTTCTTGGCGAGGGCGATATGCTTGCCATGACTTCGATAATGGACTCGTCGAACTATGCCGAAGGGGAGTTGGATGTGCGTGTGGTGGAGTGGGATGCCGTGGAGAGGGCGTCGGGAGTGCTGGAAAAGACCTCGGAGACGGGTAAGGTGTTCGAATTCCGCTACAAAATGCTGACCGACAAGCCCGAAGGCGGCTTCTACGCCCCGCAGCAGCCTGTGTATTACTGTCGCACCAAGGGACAGCTCGACAACACCAAGGTTTATGAACTGCGTGTGCAAAATCGTACCACGGGAGCATTGGTAACCGCCGAGACACCGCTTGTAGGGACCATCGACCCCAACGCCATCAAGGTGAATAACAGCCAGATAGGCAGTTTCACTTTCTTGTCGGGCAAGGCCTCCATCGCTTGGAACAATGTGCCGCGCGCTCGTGTATTTCAGCCGATGATACGTTTCTCGTACCGCAATGTGGGCTGCGACTCGCTTATGAGCGTTGATATTCTGTGTCCCACAAGGGAAGTTACCAACGAGCTTGTGCTTAACTCGCAGGTGTCGCAGGTTTTCTTCGGCAGCGAGCTAACCAAGCAGATCGAGGATCACGAGACTCTCAAGAATCTGCACGACAGTGTAACGCTTTACCTCTTTGCCGGCGACGAGAATATGAAGATGTACCGCAGTGTGTCGGCGCCGCCCACCACCATCGTACAGGAGCGCGGCATCTACACTAACATCAACGGCGGTTTGGGCGTTTTCGCCTCACGCAGCACCCATGTGAGCCGTAATCTTAAGGTGCCCCTCGACGCCAATTCGGAATACCGCCGTTTCCTGAAAAGTCTGAATATCGGTTTTTAAATGATAATTACTTAACGTTCAATAAATTATAAAAACAAGGTGCGATTGAAGAAGGTGCTTAAAATAACGGGCCGTGTGCTGTTGGGGTTGTTCCTGACGGTTTATGTGCTGGTTGCACTTGCCAACTATTCGGTGGTGCAGTCGCTGTTGGGCTCGTGGGCATCGTCGTACCTTTCCAATGCCACCAAGTCGGAGATACGCATCGGCTCGTTGGGCATCAACTTGTTCCATCATGTGCGTATGCACGATGTGCTGATGTGCGACCCGCAGGGCGATACCGTGCTTTGCTGCAAGCGTCTCAGCGTGCGTTTCGACGAATTTCCTGTAAGCTCCAACGGTCTCAACCTGCGCCGTGTGTCGTTGCGCGACGGATATTACAATCTGGTTATCACCGAGGATGGCATCAACCTCAAGTTTTTGATAGATTTTTTCAAGTCCGATAAGAAAAAGGAGAAAAAGAAAGCCGAGCCGTTCGTGGTGCGGATTAACAACGTGAGTCTGCGCAATATGCGTTTCAGGATGCGGCTGAAGAACTATCAGAACCACTTCCACGAGCACGGCATCAACCCGCTTGCCATGGACTATTCCGACATCAACCTGCGGGTGCGTAACCTGCGGGTGCTCAACGACCACGTAACGCTGAAGATGGAGTCGATGTCGGCGGTGGAGAAGAGCGGTTTCGCAATGCGCGATTTTTCGGGATATGTGTATGTGACGCCCAACGGCATAAGCGTTACCGATATGGACCTCGAGACCGACAACACCCACCTGATGGGCGACGTGCTGCTGAAATACAACGGCTGGCACGATATGAGCGATTATATCAACAACGTGCACATGCTTGCCGATTTCAAGGAGGGGAGCGTCGGAGGAATGAAGGACGCCGCCTACTGGGCCCCCGTGCTGTGGCCTATGGAGGAACAAATCCAGTTTTCGGGACTGGTGTACGGTCCTGTGGCCGACCTTCACGCCGAGAATCTGAATCTGGCTTTCGGCAACGACACACGCCTCACGCTGAACGGCTATATCACTGGCCTTGTCGATATGAAAAACACCATCATCAACGGGCAGATTACCGATATGACCACCAGTATCGACGACTGGCACCAGATACTCTACCCCGAGCGTATGGGACCTTTGAAACTGCCCAAACAGCTGGCCGCCCTCTCGCCCTTGGCTATCGACGAAATCACCTTTATCGGCACCCTCGACGAGTTTATGGCAACAGCCGAGATAAACACCGCCGTCGGCGACATAACCGCCGACGCTATTATGCAAAAGGATTTGAAGTCAGGCGATTACCAGTATATAGGCAGTCTTAAATCCGACTATTTCGCTTTGCGCCAAGTGTTCCCCAACGAATATGTCTCTTCGCTGGGCTTCGATGTGACACTGCAGGGCGCCAGTCTGCAATTCGACAGCTTGCAGCTTTCGGCCAACGCCATACTGCACAACGTGGCCATGCATAATCAGAAAATAGACTATGTGGAAGCCAATGCCGAGATGAACGGACGTGCTGTGGATGCCGACATACGTATCCAAGACCCGTTGGCGGAAGCCGCCATTTCGGCCTCCCTTGATTTCGGACAGCCGCACAATATATATTCGGCCACCGCCAATATCGAACATCTGGATTTGGCCCAGCTCAAGCTGATAAACACCAAGGATTCGAGCCTGTCGCTCTCCAGTCAGGTGAGTATGAACTTGGAAGGCAATAAGTTGGACGATATGGTGGGCTCGGTTTTGCTCACCAACACCGACATGCATCTGCCCGACCGCACCATACACCTCGACGAGCTGTCGCTGCTGTCGCGTAATTTGGACGACTACAAGAACGTAACCATCGACTGCGATATGCTGCATTTCGTGGCAAAAGGATATTTCACCTACTCCGACTTGGGTAAGGCCGCCCGGGCCGTGTGCGACAGCTATGTGCCGGTGTATTACAACCCATTCTACGGCAGCACCGACACTTCGGCCATCAATCCCGCCACCGATTTCAGTTTCGAGTTGAACTACACCGATTCGAACAACGTTCTTGCCACGATAGTCCCCGGACTGAACCTCGCCCCCGGCACCACCGTAACGGGACATTACGACAACGTGGAATCGCTGCGTATGCAGGCCAAGGCCGACAGTCTGCGGTACGGCTCGTTGCTTGCCGATGCGATAACCATAAACGGTCGGGACAACGGTGGATTGTATCATTTGTCGATGGGTGTTGACAATCTGTCGTACGGTTCCGCGGCAGCGATGAGGAATATCGACCTCGCGGTGCAGAGCAGGAGCGAGGATGCCACCCTGAAACTCGCTTGGGACGACCACCGCACAGCCCCGTCGCAAGGCGACCTTAACCTGCATCTTCAAAGCACTCCGGAGCGCAACATACTTACGGTGCTCAACTCCACCTTTGCCGTGAAAGGCGATAAATGGCAGGTGGCCGACAACAACACCATCACTTTCGGCTCGGGACTTCTGCATGTCGACGGCCTGCATGTGAAATCGTCGCAGCAGTCGCTGCTCATCGACGGTCACGTGAGTCCCGACAGCACCGACGCCATCAACGTGCGGTTCGACAAGTTCGACGTAAGCACCTTCAACATACTGCTCGACGAGATAGGCCTTACGATGGCCGGATCCCTCGACGGCAACCTTTCGGTGAAAGACTTCTACAAGACCATCTACTACGACGCCAATATGGATATCGAGGACTGGCAGCTCAACGACCGCAATATGGGCAACGCCAAGATACTCTCGCGCTGGGACGCCGATAAAAAACGTGTCGGTGTGCTTCTCACCTCGGTGATGAGCGACGACTCCGTGGTGCGTTATCCCATCAATATGAACGGTTTCTACTATCCCGAGGACGGTGGCAAGCTCGATTTTCACGCGGCCTTCAACGGTTTCGACCTGAAATCGGTGGCACCGTACCTCAAGTCGTTCTCGTCGCAGTTCGAGGGCGGCCTGCACGGCAATTTCGCTGTAAATGGCACGGTAAACGAGCCGCGGGTGTCGGGTGAGGCGGTGTTCGAAAACGGACTGATAAAAGTGGATATGTTTAACACTGTTTACCGTTTCTCGGACACGGTGTTCTTCGAAGGCAACAAGATACTGCTCAAGGATTTCGAGTTCAGCGACGCTAACAAAAACACGGCCTATGTGAACGGCACGGTGAGCCACGACTATTTCAAGGATTTCGCCGTGAATCTGTCGATGGAGTCGGACAATATAATGGTGATGAACACCACGTCGGCACACAGCGATTATTTCTACGGCACATTGTTTGCCAATGTCAGCGGCACGGTGAAAGGTCCGGTGAACAACATCTCCGTTGCGGCCAACGCCACCACCAATCCAGGAAGCACTTTCGCCATCCCGCTGAGCGACAAAGAACAGATTTCGGAGCAGAATTTCATACGTTTCACGCCCAAAGAGCGGTCGAGAGGAACCGTGACGCGTCGTCGGACGCAGAGCAACAGCCGCTACAAGGTGATAGTGAACCTTACCGCCAATTCCAACGTGAAGCTGTCGATGCCGATGGATTTCAGCCAGCTCACCGCTTTGGTTGCGGCAACGGGCAACGGCAACCTGCAGCTCAACATCGCGTCGGGTAGCGACTTCTCGCTTTCCGGTGATTATATAATACAGTCGGGCTCGTTCAAGATAGACCTTATGGATTTGGTTTCGAGGGAGTTGACGTTGGAAAACGGCAGTTCGCTGACATGGACCGGCAATCCCACTGGAGCCAACATCGACATCAAGGGCGTGTATGCGCAGCGCGTGAGTCTGGCGTCGCTGTATGCGGGACAGCAGCTGGAACAGACGGCAAAGACCGTCAACGTGGAGAGCATCATAGCTTTGAGCGGACAGCTGCTCAATCCCAGCATCAAATTCGATTTCCGTCTGCCGAACGCCGACCAGAGCACCGAGGAGGAGGTGTTTGCCATGATAGACCGCACCAACGAACGTGAGATGATAAACCAGACGGTGTCGTTGCTGGCCTTCAGCCAGTTCTATTCCTCATCGTCGGCAGGCACAGGCAGTTTCAACACCCTGTCGAGCGGACTGGGCATAGTGGCCAACCAGGTGAGCAGCGTGGTGTCGAGCATGGTGGAGTTTGTGGATGTGAACATCAACTACAAGTCGGGTGACGAGCTGGTTACCAATCAGTTGGATATAGACATAAGCAAGGAGTGGAACCGTTTCTATTTCGAGACCTCGTTCGGTATCGGTGGCGACGCCCGCACCCTGAACCAACTCGACGACGGCAGCGCCAACACCATCATAGGCGACGTGCTGCTTGGATACAAGATTTCGCCCAACTTCCACCTCATAGCCTTCAACCGCTCCAACGCCAACGACTATACCAAGCAGGATATGCCTTATACTCAGGGAGTTGGTATTAAATATAGCAAGGATTTCGACACATGGAAATCGTTGTTCGCACCTAAGAAAAAGAAAAAGGTGGCAACGACGAAGCAAAAAGAGAAAAAGAAATGAGCGAGGTGCGTAAGATATTGGTAATCAGGTTCAGCTCTATAGGCGACATAGTGCTTACCACGCCTGTGGTGCGGTGCTTGAAGAAGAAATTCCCCGATGCCGAAATCCATTACCTTACAAAGAAGAAATTTACCCACCTGCTTGCCAACAATCCGTATATCAGCAAGATGCATCTGCTGGTGGACAACCTTCCGGAACTACTTAAAGAGCTGCGCGCCGAGCGTTTCGACTTTGTGGTGGACCTGCACCGCAACCTGCGTTCGCTGCGGGTGAAGCTGGCGTTGCGGAGGCCTTCTGGCACTTTTCCGAAACTGAATCTCCGTAAGTGGTGGTACGTGCGTACCAAACGCAAGAGCGTGATGCCCGACGTGCATATCGTGGACCGCTATTTCGAGGCAGTGGCCAAACTTGGCGTGAGCAACGACAAGGCGGGACTGGATTTTTTCGTGGGTCCCGAACAGGACTTCGCTATGCCTTTCGAAAGATATATCGCCGTGGTGTGCGGCGCCACATACACCACCAAACAGATACCTGCCGAGACGGTCTGCCGTCTCACAGCCGACAGACGCTACAACTTCGTCCTTCTGGGCGACGCCAACGATGGGAAACGTATCGAAGCAGTGGGTGCTGAGTTCGGTTACAATGTACGCAATTTCTGCGGCGAGACGACTTTGAACCAGTCGGCACTGCTGGTGCAGAACGCCGAGGCGGTGATAACCTCCGACACCGGCCTGATGCACATCGCCGCGGCGCTGGACAAGAGGATTGTGGCCGTGTGGGGCAACACCACGCCGCAGCTGGGCATGTACCCGTATCTGCCACAGGCAGGGGAGGGAGCGTACAGAAACGTGGAGAAAGAGCTGCCCTGCCGTCCGTGCAGCAAACTGGGCTACGACAAATGTCCGAAAGGACATCTGCGGTGCATGAAAGATATCTCGGCAGAGGAGATTTTGGAGGGGGTGGAGTCTTTGTTGATGAAGTAGGGAGGGGGATATGCGTTCCGAAAAAATGATTCTCATCAAGGGTGTACCTAAAACCAACGAAATTGTCTTATGTAAATACGACAAGTTTACGAAGAAATATCAGGTAAGATATGACGGCGGTTATAAAACATACGAGTATTCATATAATAGTGTGAAGTGGCTCGATGTTTCACGAAGGTTGGATGCGGAGAGCTATCAGGTTGTACATAAGGGGATTGTGCTTTTTAATATAACTTCGATTATCGAATATTATAGCGATTTTAATAGGTATTATCGTATTAGTTTCAAGGACGGCACGTCTTTCGAATGTTCTGAAAATGAGATCGAACTGCGTCAGAGTGTGTTTTCGGACAGCAAATCGAAATCGGTGATAAACTATTTCAAGGAAGTTTCAAGTCTCAATGAGTTGAAAAACGACAAGGGAGAATCATTGCTCCTGGCACAATACAACAAAATATCTTTCGTGGCCAACGATCTTGCGGTGGCACCCTATTTCTCACCCAACACAAGAAAACCTAAAAAACTGAGGCACGGTGATTTGATTTTTCCTTTCGGTTGCAACAACAGTCAGCTGAAAGCCGTGAATGCGGCATTCGAAAATCAGATTAGTGTCGTGCAGGGACCTCCGGGGACTGGCAAGACGCAAACAATTTTGACCATTATTGCCAACATACTTATGGCAGGCAAGACGGTGCTTGTTGTATCGAATAACAATTCCGCCATCGAAAATGTGAAGGAGAAACTTGCCAAACACGATTTGGATTTTCTTGTCGCAACCCTTGGCAAAGCCGAAAACAAACAGCTCTTTATTCATGAGCAACGCAATGGCCGAGATTATCCGAGCCAGATGTCGCAATGGAGGGATAGAAAGGTCGTTTCAAGTGATTTTGTCAAAGGCTTGTCGCAAGAAGTGGAGAAAGTGCAATCTTTTTTTGTGAAGCAGGAAAGACTGGCGGAGGCGATAAAAGAGCATGATGCTATTGTGTTGGAATACAAGCATTTTGAAAAAGAGACGGGGGTTGTTTTCTCTGGCAATTCGATGGCATCGTCGGAGGCGGTTATGAAGTTGCTTGTAGAGTATAGGAACGACACTTTTGAACAGGGAAAAGGAAAAATCGGCCTGCTTCTGAAAAAACTGAGGTATCGATTCCTGTATAAAATAGGCAAAGAGTACCTTAGCTTCCCCCCGGAAAGAGAAACGATAGACAAGGTCAACGCTTTGTACTACTGTCGTAGAAAAACGGAATTGCAGGACGAGATAAGGGATTTGGAAGCCTTTTTGTCAAAAGTCGATGCTGCCGATTCGATAAAGCAGCTGTCGGAGAACTCGATGCGAGTGCTTAAAAACCGCATGGCCGAGAAATACTACGGCAGAAATGGCAGAGCTGTTATCACCGACAGCACGTTATACAGCAATCCCAAAAAAGTTTTGGACGAGTTTCCGGTTGTTCTGAGTACCACTTTCTCAGCACGTACCAGCCTTCCCAAAGCGGAGTTCGATTATGTGATAATGGACGAGGCGTCGCAGGTTTCGCCCGAGACTGGGGCGCTTTCGCTTATGTGTGCCAAAAATGCCGTGATAGTAGGCGATGTGAAACAGTTGCCCAATGTTGTTGCCGACGAAGACAGACGAAAATTGGAAGCGGTGTTCAACAGATTCAATATCAACAAAGGCTACGACTGCTCGAACAAAAGTTTCCTTCAGTCGATAATCGATGTGATTCCAAGTGTGCCACAAACCTTGCTGCGTGAGCATTATCGCTGTGCCCCGGCAATTATCAATTTCTGCAACCAGAAGTTTTATAACGACAATCTGATTGTGATGACAAAAAGGGATGGCGTGGAAATGCCTGTGACAGCAGTTAAAACCGTTGTGGGAAATCATTCGCGAGACCATGTCAACCAGCGAGAGATAGACGTTATCTGCAATGAAATAATTCCACGATTGAATTGCCCCAAGGAGGAAATAGGTATTATCGCACCATACAACATGCAGGTTGACGCTCTTAAACATTCACTTGCAAATGAGATAGAGGTGGCAACGGTCCACAAATTTCAAGGACGTGAGAAGGATGTGATAATAATGAGTGTTGTTGACGACCAGATAACGGAATTCGCCGACGACCCGAATCTGTTGAACGTGGCGGTGTCGCGTGCAAAGAAGAAATTTGTGTTGGTGGTTTCGGGCAATGAACAGACGTCGAAGGGCAATATTTTAGACCTGTTGGGATACATCGATTATAATTACAACTCAGTGTCCACCAGTAAGTTGAACTCTGTGTTCGATTTGTTGTATAAGCAATACGCTAAAGAAAGAGTGGCGTTCTTGAAAAAACGCAGGCGTGTATCGGAGTTCGATTCGGAGAATCTTGCCAATGCAATTATTGAGGAGGTTCTTAAATCACGTGAGCAGTTCTCATCACTGGAGGTCTTATGTCATTATCCGGTGAATTTATTGGTAAACAAAAACACGCCCCTCAATCCCGAAGAACGCCAGTATGCCACCAACCCACTCACACACGTCGATTTTCTGATCTATAGCAGGGTCGACAAAAAACCAGTGCTGGCTATAGAGGTCGATGGCTGGAATTTCCATAAAAAAGGTAGTAGGCAAGCCCGACGTGACGAATTGAAAAACAGTGCTTTGTCAAAATGCGGTATGCAGTTGCTCCGCCTTTCCACTACGGGAAGTTCTGAAAAAGAAAAAATTGAAAAGCAATTGATATATCTGGTGTCGTAAGTCGCCTACATTCTCGCTTGGAAAGGTAAGGATGAGCCGGAGGATGCCGAGGAGACAGCCGTGATGCTGCCCGAGTTGGTGTTGAGGCAAAAGAAATGATTGTTTTGAAATTATTATACAAAAAAACTCCGTCATAAGGCGGAGTTTTTTTATTGAATAATTAAATTGTTTTTATTTCATCTTCAGTACTTTGTGGACAGCATTGACGATGTTGCCGCTTTTCAGTCCGAAGTGTTCCAACAGCTGTGCGGGGGTGCCCGATTCGCCAAAACGGTCTTCCATTGCCACAAAACTCATCGGTGTGGGGCAATTGGTTGCTAGCACATGTGCCACGCTGTCGGTGAGGCCGTTGTAGAGCGAGTGCTCCTCGCAGGTGACCACGGCGCCGGTCTTGCGGGCGCTGGCAATGATGGCCTCGCTGTCGAGGGGTTTTATGGTGTGGATGTTTATCACTTCGGCGCTGACGCCCTCTTTTTCGAGTGCTAGGGCTGCCTGGATGGCTTCCCATACCATGTGTCCGGTGGCTATGATGGATACGTCGCTGCCTTCGTTCAGAATCTGTGCCTTGCCGATGATGAACGGCTCGTTGATGTCGGTGAAATTGGGCATTTTCGGACGGCCGTAGCGCAGGTACATGGGACCGTTGTGCTCGGCGGCGGCAAGGGTGGCGTTGAAAGTCTGGTTGGCGTCGCAGGGCACGAGCACTGTCATGTTGGGCAGGGCTTTCATCAGTCCGATGTCCTCCATGGTCTGGTGTGTGGCTCCGTCCTCGCCGAGGGTGATGCCGGCGTGGCTGCCGCAGATTTTCACGTTTTTGTTGGAATAGGCCACCACCTGACGGATCTGGTCGTAGATACGTCCGGTGACGAACTCGGCGAAGCCTCCGAGGAAGGGGATTTTGCCGTTGAGCGACATTCCGGCGGCTATGCCCGTCATATTGGCTTCTGCAATGCCGCACTGAACGAACCTTTCGGGGAAAGTCTTGGCGAAACCGTCCATCTTTACGGAGCCGGTAACGTCGGCGCTCAGTCCCACCACGTTGGGGTTGCGGCGACCTGCTTCCACCAAACCTTCGCCAAATCCGCTGCGGAGGTCTTTCATTGCTATGTTTTCGGGTATGTTTATCATGGTGTTTAATGTTTTATGCGTTAGAAATTTATGTTGGTCTGTTGTGCCGATTCTATCTTGAACCGTTGTTTTCTTATCGTTTTGTTGCCGTAATCCTCTTTGTCCTGAAGCATCACGATGTATTCGCCGGGCATAAGGGGCAGGTGTTCCTGCAACTTCTCCTCATCGAGGGTGTGGATGTTTTCGGCTTTGCCCGTAACCTCGTCGATGGAGAGTATGCAGCCTTTGAAGATGCCTTTGGGTTTGTTTATCACCGCCAGTCCGGGCGAGGGGATGGTGAGGTCGGTGGAAGATGTGTAGTTGATCTCCACATCGTTGATGACGATGGTGGGGAGGGTGTGTACCTCAACCGTGTAACGTCCTGTGATATAGGGTTCTGTGGCGTGTAACGGCTGCACGTTGACAAGGGCGTTGGTGGCGGCGTCGCGCACCGACACTTTGTATTCGGGTATGGAGAAAAGTATCCGCTTGCCGTCGAAACGTACACGTAAATATCCTTGTTCGGCCTTGATACTCAGGTTGTTCACTTGGTTGCTCAGCAGCTTTACATTGCTGATGGTTTTTGGCGGATTGGTGAGGAAAGTTACGTTGTAGTCTATCAGCGGGTCCATTTTGAAGGTGTCGGGCTGTGTTTTGCTGTTGCAGGTGTAGATGGTCTGGAAACGCGGCATTCCGGTCTGTTTGTCGTAGAACACCACGGGAGTCGTGGTTTCGTAGGCTTTTCCGCTGAGGTCGTTCACCGAAAGGGTTACCTCGGCCTGCTGTTCGGCCATGGCATAGACGTTGTACAGCGTTTTGATGTAGTTTTCCTCGTTGGGGACGTGGAAGAACTTGCCTGCGCAGCTCAGGTCTTTTTTGAAGTTGCTTTTTTTGCCAATGCCGATGATGAAAGTCTTCACCACCATGCCGCTCGTCTGCACCTGTCGTGCCGATTCGCAGAAATCGTCGCCGCAGTCGTCGAGGCCGTCGGTGATGATAAGTATGATGTTGCGCGACGAGTTGCCCGAGGGGAAGTCGTTGAGGGCGTTGGATAGGGCCGTTGTTGCGGAGCATCCGCCCTGCGGGACGAGTGTCTTTATCTTGCTTTTGATTTTGTAGTTGTTGTCGTATTCGAAAGGCACTTCGAGACGTGTGCCGCGGTCGTTCTTGTTCAGATGTCCGAACACGCGCATGGCGAATTCCACGTTGTTCTGGTGCGAGATGCTGTCCATGAATTTGAGCAGCACGGCCTGCGTGACTTTTATCTTGGAGTCGCTCTGCCATTTGTTCCACATACTGCTGGAGCAGTCGAGGATGAGCAATACATGCGTTTTGTCGCCCGGAGTGGTGGCTTGGGCGCGTTTTTTTTGCGCTTGCGCCGCCGCTGCCGACAACAGCAGTACGAACAATATGATGCAGAGGCGTTTCATCAATAGTCGCCGAGGGTTTCAGGTAATTGTGCGAGGGCTTTGGCCAGTTCTTCGTCCGACGGCGGTGTGCCGTGGTATTTGTTGGTGCCTTGCATGAAATCTACGCCGTAGCCCATTTCGGTTTTCATTATCACGCAGATGGGTTTGCCTTTTCCGGTGAGGGCTTTGGCGGCGTTGAGGCCGTCGACCACCTGTTGCATGTCGTTGCCGTCGGCGATGTTCACCACCTGCCATCCGAAGGATTCCCATTTGGCTTGCAGGTTGCCCAGCGACATCACGGCGTCCACCGTTCCGTCGATCTGCTGGCCGTTGTAGTCAACGGTGGCGATGAGGTTGTCAACATGTTTGGAGCCGGCGAACATCACGGCTTCCCAAATCTGTCCTTCTTCCAGCTCGCCGTCGCCGTGCAGGCTGAACACGAGACTGTTGTCGCCGTCCATTTTCTTGGCCACGGCAGCGCCTATGGCTACGGAGAGACCCTGTCCCAGCGAGCCGGAGGCCATGCGTATGCCCGGCAGGTTGTGGGCTGTGGAGGGGTGTCCCTGCAGGCGGGTGCCGAGAAAACGGAATGTGTTGAGTTCGTCGACGGGGAAATATCCGCGACGCGCCATAACGCTGTACAGCACAGGGGTGATGTGGCCGTTCGACATAAAGAACATGTCCTCGCCACGGCCTTCCATGGTGAAACGGGCCGGGTCGGCGTTCATTATGTTGAAATGCAGGGCTGTCATAAATTCGGTGCAGCCCAGCGAGCCGCCCGGGTGTCCCGATTTGGCTTTGTTTGTCATACGGACGATGTCCCTACGTACTTGTTTTGCAATGTCTTGCAGTTCTATAAGTGTTTTCATCAAATATCTTGTTTTTTTGCAAAGATAATGTTTTTTTCCGTTTCGTTGGAGGATGCCGCCCCGATGTTATTCACAAAATATTGCAAAGTGTTGTGGGATATGGTGTTGTGTGTTGATAGAGACGCACGGACGTGTGTCTAATTAGTATTCGACAAACTATGCCATCGCAAAGAAACTGCGGCATCCTCAGTTCACTGATCACTGATCACAGTTCACACAAAAAAAAACGCGGCAGCCAATTCCGAAATCCGAAATCCGCATTCCGAATTTGATAAAAAATCGTATCTTTGCAAATGCCGTGCGATGCGGCGGTTTTGTTTAATTCGTTTATAATCATTGATATATGGCTCAGATTACTTGCAGCATACCCAAAGGGACACGCGACTTTCTGCCACAGGAGATGGCCAGGCGCAACTATATTTTCGACACCATACGTGCGGTTTTCAAGACTTTCTGTTTTGTTCCCATAGAGACACCGGCGTTGGAGAACCTCTCCACGCTGATGGGCAAATACGGCGAGGAGGGCGACAAACTGTTGTTCAAGGTGCTCAACTCGGGCAATTTTATGGAGGGCGTGGATTTTGCACAGGACTACCACCGTGTGGCTCCCCGCATCTGCGACCGCGGTCTGCGCTACGACCTTACGGTGCCTTTCGCCCGTTTCGTGGTACAGCACCGCAACGACATCGTGTTTCCTTTCAAACGCTACCAGATGCAGCCGGTGTGGCGCGCCGACCGTCCGCAGAAAGGCCGCTACCGCGAGTTCTATCAGTGCGACGCCGACGTTATTGGCTCCGATTCGCTACTTCACGAGCTGGAGCTTGTGCAGATGATAGATGACGTTTTTCAACGTCTTGGCATTGAGATAGTTCTAAAAATCAACAACCGCAAGATTCTGGCCGGCATTGCCAATCTTATAGGTATGCCCGAAAAACTGGTGGACATCACCGTGGCTATCGACAAACTCGACAAGATAGGCTTGGACAACGTAAAGGCCGAGCTTCTGGAACGTGGTCTCACCGCCGAGGCAATCGCCAAGCTACAGCCCGTTTTCGACCTTTCGGGAACGGCGTCGGAAAAACTGGATTCGTTGCAGAGCCTCTTTGCCGGCGACGAGACGGGTATGAAAGGTGTCGATGAGATGCGCACCCTGTTCGGCTACATTGCCGACGTGAAACCTGCCTGTGAGGTGGAACTCGACCTCACTCTGGCGCGCGGACTGAACTACTACACCGGTGCCATTTTCGAGGTGAAAGCCAAAAATGTTTCGATAGGAAGTATCTGTGGCGGTGGACGTTACGACAATCTAACTGGCATTTTCGGCATGCCCGACGTGTCGGGTGTGGGCATCTCCTTCGGTGCCGACCGCATTTACGATGTGCTTGCCGAACTGAATAAATTCCCTGAAAATCTGGAACATACATCCACGGTGCTTTTCATCAACTTTGGCGAAAAGGAGCTGGCGCAGTGCATAAAATATACCGCCCTGCTACGTAAAAACGGCGTTGCCGCCGAGATTTATCCCGAAGCCGCCAAGATGAAAAAACAGATGTCGTACGCCGATGCCAAAAAGATACCCTTTGTGGCGTTCGTCGGTGAGAGCGAGATTGCCAACAATACCGTCACTATCAAGGATATGGCAACGGGCGAACAGAAAACCATCCCCGCGGAGGAAATGGAAAAGTTTTTCTAATATAAGGAGGTTTAGAATATGAAAAGAACGATTTTACTTTTTGCAGTGATAATTCTGTCGGCTGTGCAAGTGGCTATGTCGCAGGATGTTAACGTTGTGTTGCGATTCACAGGTGCCAAGACCGATAGCAGCTATGTGCAGCTGGACTCGGTGCGTGTGCAGAATCTTACACGTTCGTGGACGGAGACCATTGTCTATCCCGACACCGTGCTTTCGTTTACAAAGGTAGGAATTATCAATGTGCAGAACGTTGCAGCCGAGGTGGTTTCGTATCCAAATCCTTTCAACGGGACAACAAACCTGAGTGTTTCCGTGCCTCAAAGCGGCGATGCTTTGGTTCAGGTTTATAACCTTGCCGGACAGAAAGTCGCCGAACGCGCAATGACGCTGGAAGCGGGAAGAAGTCTGTTCGAAGTACGTCTGCAACATCCGCAGGTGTACCTTCTGGCAGTTACCACACCGCAGGGACGCAGCACGATAAAGCTGCTCAACCGCGGCACAAATGCGGGAAACAGCATCACTTTCTTCGGCAACAGCAATTTTGTTGAAAAAATATATTGCTCAAAGCCTTTCCAAATCGGCGACCAGCTGAAAATGTTCGGTTATGTTACACATAACGGATATCTTGTTACCAGCAACGTTGTTCAGCAGTCGCAGAGCGTTAGCGAGAATTTCACACTTTATTTTGCTATTTCTCCCGCCGATGTGCCCAAGGTGATAACTACAGCCGTAAGCAACATAACTACTACTTCGGCATACAGTGGCGGTGTTGTTACAAGTCAAGGCAGTTCCCCTGTTACGGCACGGGGAGTTTGTTGGGATACATTGCAGAATCCCACAATAACCGGTAGCCACACATCCAACGGAACGGGAGTGGGAAGTTTTACAAGTAATATTACAGGACTAACACCAGGCACTACATACTATGTGCGGGCATACGCTACCAACACCGCTGGAACTGGCTATGGCGATCAGGTGTCGTTTAAAACCGACGAGCTTGACACAAATGCATATTTTGCTGTATCGGCAACTTATAGCGTTATTTTCTCTCCGGGGAACCTGCAGTGGAGTGCCACTGGCGGTGGCAGCACGCCTACGACCCACGTAACTGCCGACAGCACGGCTGCAGGCACATGGCGTTTTGCACCCAATCAGTGGGACACTATCGGTGCGAACAATAGTATTATATCTTCTTCGTGTACAGGCTGGATAGACCTGTTTGGATGGGCTACGAGCGGATGGGACAACGGCAATTATTTCTATCAGCCATATAGTAATTCGAGTAGTATGCTCTCGCCATACACCAATGCCATAGGAAATGGTTACGGACCTACCGATGGCACCTCGTATTCTTATTCGCTTACAGGCGCATACGCCAATGCCGACTGGGGTGTTTTCAATGCAATTTACAATCCTGCCACCTCGTCCACAGACGCTCCCGGCACATGGCGAACCCCAACAAGAGATGAATGGGACTATCTTTTGTGCAGACGCATCACTACCTCTGGGATACGCTTTGCCAAAGCCACGGTTAATGGTGTAACAGGACTTATTGTGCTTCCCGAAAACTGGAGTGCGTCCACATACGCTTTGAACAATACCAATGTGGGTAATGCCGCTTTTTCATCGAATGTTATATCCGCAGCCAACTGGGCAACTCTGGAGAGAGCGGGTGCAATATTCCTTCCCGCCGCAGGTGCCCGACTTGGTGCATGGGCAAGTACCGATGATCGTGGGTACTATTGGTCGGTTACATGTCCTGATAGCATCTCTGCAGCTGCTATGGTAATAGTTCCCACGAATGTGTATGGTTACAACTATGGCAACAGAGTGACGGGACGTTCGGTGCGCCTCGTGAGGGACACTAACAATGTTCAATCCGTGCAATTGCCCACCGTTGCCACTGATACAGCAAGCAACATAACATCTACTTCGGCTACCTGTGGCGGCAATGTTACAAGCAATGGCGGAGCTGCTGTTACCGCACGAGGGGTGTGTTGGAGTCTCTCTCAAAATCCTACTGTCAGCGGGAGCCACACAAACGATGGCACGGGCATTGGCGGCTTTACAAGCAGCCTCACCGGACTGACTTCGGGTGCCACATATTATGTGAGGGCATTTGCCACCAACTCTGTTGGAACGGCCTACGGCAATCAGGTTGTGTTTACCACACCGTAATAATTGATTTTTGCTTTAAGTGCGGTGGCTGAGTCTGCCGATGCACCCACATATTTCAACTTTCAACTCTCAACTTCCAACTAAAAATGTCGCGGGGCTGTTTGTCCGGCAACCGCCATAAAAAAGGCCGCCATAATATGACGTCACTATAATAACAAATTAATTGCCAGACTATTGCCAATCGGCAACCGCCAAACTCTTATCTCTTAATTCTTAACTCTTAACTAAAACAGATTCCGAATTCCGAACTCCTAACTAACAATCATCCCACGCTTCCTTCGAGGCAGATGTTGAGGAGTTTCTGTGCTTCGACGGCGAATTCCATGGGGAGTTTCTTCAGCACGTCCTTGGCGTAGCCGTTCACTATCAGTCCCACGGCGTTTTCCTGCGATATGCCGCGTTGCTGGCAGTAGAAAAGCTGGTCTTCGGAAATTTTGGAGGTAGTGGCTTCGTGTTCCAGTATTGCCGACTGGTTGCCGACTTTGATATACGGCCATGTGTGGGCGCCGCATTTGTCGCCGAGTAGCAGCGAGTCGCACTGCGAGTAGTTACGTGCTCCCGTGGCGTTTTTCGAGATGTTCACCAGTCCGCGGTAGCTGTTTTGGCTATGACCGGCCGAGATGCCTTTGGATATGATGGTGCTGTGGGTGTTCTTGCCGAGATGTATCATCTTGGTTCCGGTGTCGGCCTGCTGGTAGTTGTTGGTAACAGCCACGGAGTAGAACTCCGCCGACGAGTTGTCGCCTTGCAGTATGCAACCCGGGTATTTCCACGTCACGGCGGAGCCGGTCTCCACCTGTGTCCACGATATTTTTGAGTTGTTTCCTTTGCAGATGCCGCGTTTGGTGACGAAGTTGTAGATACCGCCGTTGCCGTTCTTGTCGCCGGGGTACCAGTTCTGCACGGTGGAGTATTTCACTTCGGCGTCCTTCAGAGCCACAATCTCCACAATAGCGGCGTGGAGTTGGTTTTCGTCACGCTGCGGGGCAGTGCAACCTTCCATGTAGCTCACGTAGGCCCCTTCGTCGGCGATGATGAGGGTGCGTTCGAACTGGCCGGTGTTGGCGGCGTTGATACGGAAATAGGTGCTCAGGTCGATGGGACAGCGCACGCCTTTGGGGATGTAGCAGAACGAGCCGTCGCTGAACACTGCCGAGTTGAGGGCGGCGAAGAAATTGTCGCCGATAGGCACCACGGAGGCGAGGTATTTACGCACTATGTTGGGATATTTCTGCACTGCCTCGCTGAACGAGCAGAACAGTATGCCGTCCTTGGCGAGGGTGTCGGAGAAAGTGGTCTTCACCGAGACGCTGTCCATCACGGCGTCCACGGCCACGCCGGAGAGCTTTTTCTGCTCTTCGAGCGAGATTCCCAGCTTGTTGAAAGTCTCAAGGATTTCGGGGTCCACCTCGTCGAGACTAGCTTTTTCTTTCTTTTTGGGAGCTGCGAAGTAGATAATGTCTTGATAATCAACTTTGTCGTATTTCAGGTGTCCCCAGTTGGGCTCTTCCATGGTAAGCCATTTGCGGTAGGCTTTGAGGCGGAATTCGAGCAGCCAGTCGGGTTCGTTCTTTTTGGCGGAGATATAGCGTATCACGTCCTCGTTGAGGCCCTTGCCGACGGTGTCGGTGGCTATGTCGGTAACAAAGCCCCATTCGTAGTCTTTGTTGGTAACGTCCTGAATTATATTGTCTTGTGCGTCTGCCATTGTTGGTGTCATTGTTGTTTTTGGAAATGCAAATATACGATTTTTTTGTGATGAAGAAAAATCCATTGGATTTTTCGATAGCCGTGGGCGGAGAACAATTTGAATAGTAAATAGCTTCAGGTTATTCCTGTCTAATTATTCACTAAATGCTTTTTTTCATATGATGGCCAAAAGCAGAAAGGTGTGGATTACAATGCAAATATCAACTTTAGATGGGTTGTTTTGTTTGAAAAAAAACATATTGTTTTGTTGTTGAAAACCAATGAAATAAGAATAATAATAAAAAAAACGGTCAAAAAATTTTGGAGAAACAAAAAAAACTCGTACCTTTGCAAAACTTTTTAGAGAGATTTTTGACATCGAAAAAAGCAGTATTCCTCAATAGCTCAGTTGGTTAGAGCACCTGACTGTTAATCAGGGGGTCGCAGGTTCAAGTCCTGCTTGGGGAGCAAAAACAGGAGGCAAAAGCCACCAAACATTCCTCAATAGCTCAGTTGGTTAGAGCACCTGACTGTTAATCAGGGGGTCGCAGGTTCAAGTCCTGCTTGGGGAGCAAAACCACGGGAGCCGCACACAAACGGCTCTTTTTTTGTATCACCGCGTATGAACAGCACTCTGATATTAGTAATAGCTTTGGCCATAGTGCTTCTGGCTCTCGCCTTTGCCGGCATAGCCATCAAGATGATAGTGGACCGCGGCGGCGAGTTCAAGCGGCACTGCTCATCCACCGACCCATACACCGGCAAGAGCAACGGTTGCATCTGCGGCAACGCGAAATCTCACGACTGCCCCGAACAGAAAAAACACTCCCCGCTGGAGGTGAACGACGAACTGCTAAAAGAATGCTGACCGAAAAAAACGTCACAAAACACCGCCAAAAACGTCCCATTCTCCGACTGCGCAGCCCACTTTTCAACAGCAAAGATTGGACAAAGCCGAATAGTCGCAATTGTCAAAGTGTTAAAAATTAAATATTTACAAAGTGATAAAAAATAATTTGAAGAAAAATTTTGTCAGTTTGGAAAAAAGTTGTACCTTTGCAGTCCATTTTCGACAGAAAAATAAACAGTAAAATCATAATAAACAATGTACGCAATAGTAGAAATAGCAGGAAAGCAGTTCAAGGTTGTGCAAGATCAAAAGATTTTCGTGAACCGCCTGAAAGACGACGAAGGCGCTTCCGTTTCTTTTGACACCGTGATGCTTAAAGACAACGACGGAGCCGTGGAAATTGGCCAGCCCTATCTGGAAGGCGCAAAAGTAAACGCTACCGTTTTGAAACACATTAAGGGAGACAAAGTTTTGGTTTTCCACAAAAAACGCAGAAAAGGCTATCAGAAAATGAACGGTCACCGCGACTATCTGACCCAGATCAAAATCGATAGCATCTTATAAATTTAATGTTGAACTTATAAAAAAGAAATAGATATGGCACATAAGAAAGGTGTAGGAAGTTCAAGTAACGGTCGTGAATCCGAAAGCAAACGCCTGGGCGTTAAGATTTTCGGCGGTCAGAAATGCATAGCCGGCAACATCATCGTTCGCCAGCGCGGCACAGTTCACAACCCCGGCAAAAACGTGGGAATGGGCAAGGACCACACCCTGTTCGCCTTGGTTGACGGCACAGTACAGTTCAAGAAAGGTCGCGAAGACCGCTCTTACGTATCCGTGATTCCCGCCGCAGAAGCGTAACCACACGACAATTTAATAAACAAAAAAGGCTTTTCCACCGGAAAAGCCTTTTTTGTTTAGTTTGCAGTTTGCAATTTTTAGTTTGCAGTTTGTAGTTTTGAGTTCACTGATCTCAGCTCAATTTCTTCTCCGCACTTCGTGCTATCGAAAGGTTCACTGAACCTTTCTTCATCACTAATCACTAATCACCAGTCACTAACTACTGTTTCAGCCGTTTTGTAATCTCGTTGTTGAACAGGAAATCGTTCAATTCCTTGTTGTCGCAGGTTATAACCTCGTGACGTGTGCCTTCCCACCATAGGTTGCCGTTGTAGATAAATACGATATGCTCGCCTATCTCCAGCACGGAATTCATGTCGTGGGTGTTGATGATGGTGGTGATGTTCAGCTCCTCGGTGATTTCCTTAATCAGCTTGTCGATAAGGATGGAGGTCTGTGGGTCGAGGCCGGAGTTGGGCTCGTCGCAGAACAGGTATTTGGGATTGGCGACAATGGCGCGGGCTATGGCCACACGTTTGCGCATGCCGCCGCTGAGCTCGGAGGCGAATAGCTTGTGGGTGTTGGGCAGGTCCACACGTTCTAGACAGAAATCCACACGTTTGTCCATCTCCGCCGACGACATTTTGGAGAACATCAGCAGGGGAAACCGCACGTTTTCGGCCACCGTCATGGAGTCGAACAGCGCGCCGCCCTGGAACACCATGCCTATCTCGCGTTTCAATGCCGTAGTTTGGGCGTCGTTCATTTGGGAGAGCTGACGGCCGTCGTAGAAAATCTCGCCCGAAGTGGCAGTCTCCAAGCCGCTTACCGTCTTCACCAGCACCGTCTTGCCCGAGCCGCTGCGCCCGATGACGAGGTTGGTCTTGCCCGTCTCGAACACGGTGGTGATGCCTTTCAGCACCTGTTTTTCGCCGAAATTCTTGTATATGTCTTTTATCTCAATCATAGTTTCGTCAGATAAGGATACTTGTAAGGGCCAAGTTGGCAGCAATCAGCACTATACAGCTCTCCACCACGGCGCGGGTGCTGGCCTGTCCCACCTCAAGGGCGCCGCCCGTAACGGTATATCCGCGGTAGCTCGACACCGAGGCGATGATGAAATTATACACCAGTCCTTTGGCCATGCCGTAGAACATATCGTAAGAGTCGAATTCTAGTTGTACTCCGTCGAGGAACTCATAGGAGCTCATCGCGCCCGACATCATGCCGAAGAGCCAGCCTCCGGCCAAAGCCGAGAACACGCTCAAAGTAACGATGACGGGACTGAAGAGCATAAAAGCCGTTATCTTAGGAAGTATCAGATAGTTAGCCGAATTAACGCCCATGATATTCAGTGCGTCGATCTGCTCGGTGATACGCATGGTGCCAAGCTCGGAGGCGATACGCGAACCCACCTTGCCGGCAAGCACAAGGCCTATCATCGTGGGGGCGAATTCCAGCATAATGGCCTTGCGGGTGGTGTAACCCGTTATCCATGTGGGATATATGGGATTGCTGAGGCTTGCGGCGAACTGTATCACCACGGCAGCTCCCACAAATGCGGAGATGATGCAGGCGATGGGCAGCGAGTCGATGCCGAGGACTTTCATCTCGTAAACGAGCTGCCGACGGAACGTCCTGCCGTTGTCGGGCTTGCGCAAAACCTTGCCCAACAGCATGAAATATCCGCCTACCGTATTTATAAATTTCTTCATAAACGACTATCTGTCAAAGTTTTCGATAGCACAACATCTGTCGTGCCACCACCGCAAATGTACTATTTTTTTTGGATATGTCCAAATCGCGAAATCGAATGCAATAAAGAACTCGTTACTACGTTAATTGAATATGAGTTACACACAGACACTATACCACATTGTGCTTCGCACTCATCGAAGCGAAAAAACTATCGTGATAGAAAAAGAACGGGATTTCTACACCCATGCCCTCGGTTTCATCAATAATGTTGGAGGGAAACTCTTCCGCATTGGCGGAATGCCCGACCACGTACACATTCTCGTATCGCTCCCGGCGACACTTGCAATGTCCAAGTTTGTTCAGGATTTCAAGGTAGCTACCAGCAAATGGCTGAAAAACAGCCCCGATTTCCCAAATTTCGATGGATGGACGAAAGAGTACGCCGGATTCACGTACAATATGCGAGACCGCCAGATGATATCCAACTATATAGCCCGACAAAAAGAACATCACATGACAAAAAGTTTTGCCGAGGAATACCGTGCTTTTCTTGTGGATAACGGCATAGAGATTAAGGAGGAGTTTTTTCTCACTGATTGACGACATGTCGCCTCTCTTCGAGAGGCATTCCATGCGCATTTCCCAATACACCACACTTCGGCTTTGCCTCGTGTGGTGTTATACGCACCATGGTGCGGTGTCGTCTCTCCGAGACTTTCCCCGTGTCGGATTTTCATTATCCATATCTATGACGCCCCACCGTGTCGGAGACACGGGATGCGCGTAGCGCACTTAACACCGCACAAGCCGCAGGCGTAGTGCGGTGAGGTGCGGGGGGGGGCGTAGTGCGGTGAGAGAGGAAAGCACTGTGCGGTGTGGAGCGGAGGCATGTGCGGCGACATGCACAGCACCAAAACACAATAAAACACCGACCATCAACGTTATGTATAAATTAGAAACTAAACAACAATAATATGAAACACAAGTTACTGACTTTCTGTCTTTTGCTGGCAACGACACTTGGCTTGACGGCCAAAGCCGACTGGTGTCCTGAACCCACAGGGGATTACGTAAACGACTACTCAAAGATGCTCTCCGACAGCGAGCGCGACAGCCTCGAACGCCGGATAAGGACATATATCGAACAGACTTCCAACCAGATACTTATCGTCATCACCCCTACCCTTCATGGCGAGGACATTATGGATGTCGGCCAGCGCATAGGCCGCAAGTGGGGCATCGGTCAGGAAGGGCTCAACAACGGCGTGGTGATTCTTATCAAGTCGAAGACCGAAGCCGAGCCCAACGGCGATGTGGCGATACTGCCCGGCTACGGACTGGAGGGCGCGTTGCCCGACGCTTTCTGCAAGGACATCACCGAGGACATGACGCTGTTTCTGAAAGAAGGCCGCTATTTCGAAGCCCTGACCGCAGCACTTAGCACGCTGGAACCCGTGTGTAAAGGCGAATACGACTACGAGCGTTATAAAAGCACCTACCGTCCGGAGCGCAACGGACTCTCCGACTCCTCGGCAAATAAAATAACGTGGGGCGTGATGGGTGGCGGACTGTTGGCAATGATACTTTACATGCGGCGCAAGAAGAAAAAAGCCGTCGCCTACCGCGCGGAACATCCCGAAGAATACGCCAGAGCTAACGTCAACCCGGACGACGAGATATACGATGACGACGATGACTCATCCTCCTACGATGACGATGATGATGACGATGACTCCTACGACAGCAGCTACGGTGGCGGCGACTTCGGCGGTGGCGGCGCGCATAGCAGTTTCTAAAAATACACAAATAACTGGGAAAAAGTGTAGTACCACAACATTTTTCCATAGTTAATCATGTATTAATAGCCATACACCACCCAGATAAACGCCTAATTATTAATATATTAAAAGAAATTTATTATATTTTTCAAGAAAAACGTATCTTTTCCCAAAAAAAATACGTAACTTTGCAAAACATAAACAACTGGGGAAAAGTGTAGTTTTACAACATTTTTCCATACTTAAAAGTGCATTTTATGGTAATAAAAAGAGAGATAGAGTTTTTTTTCGAGGAATGGAAAAAATCGTCAAACCGCAAGCCACTGCTGCTTCAGGGAGCACGACAGATTGGCAAAACGTGGGCGATGGAACATTTCGGACGCACACACTACCGCCATTGTGTGAAATTCGACTTCGACAGGAGTCCCGAACTGCACTCTATTTTTGCCGAAACAAAAGAGCCCGACAGGATTCTCAAAGAACTGGCGGCCTACTGCAAAGAACCTTTGTTGCCCGAAAAAACGCTAATAATTTTCGACGAGATACAAGAATGCGAAAACGCCCTGAACAGCCTGAAATATTTCTACGAGGAAGCGCCACAGTACCATATCATGGCTGCAGGTTCCCTGCTCGGCGTGGCGGTGAAACGCCGCAACATGACAGTACCTGTGGGCAAAGTGCGTCTGGCGAGGATGTATCCAATAACCTTTGCTGAATTCCTCCATTCGGCAGACGAAAGCACATACAATTATATTAACAGCCTCGAAGAAATACGCCATATGCCTGCGGTAGTGCTGAACAAACTACTTTTGGAATACAAACGTTACCAGATTTGCGGCGGTATGCCTGAAGCTGTTGTGGCAATGCTTTCTGGCAAAGGCACAGGAGATATAGAGGACATACTGCAGGACATTCTCGACCTTTACGAACTCGACTTCGCCAAATACGCCTCGCCGGTGGAGATTCCGCGCATCCGTGCAATCTGGCATTCGCTGCCGGCACAGCTCTCGAAAGAGAACCGCAAATTTATATACAAAGTCGTTCGCGAAGGGGCTCGCTCAAAGGACTACGAAGATGCTTTACTGTGGCTCAACGACGCAGGAATGATTTATAAGGTGCACAGCATAAGCAAGCCAGGAATACCATTGAGCGGATACGCCGAAACCAACGCTTTCAAAGTGTATGCCTGCGACGGCGGACTGCTTCGACGTCTGGCAAAGGTAGGTGCCGATGTGATAATGAACGGTAACGCCGGTTACACCGAGTTTAAGGGTGCAATGGCCGAAAATATTGTATTACAATCTCTTATGGCCAACAGACAGATTGAACAGCCTTACTACTGGACTTCGGGCAACACCGCCGAGATAGAGTTTGTGGTACAATACAACAATGAGCCTCTGCCAATAGAAGTGAAAGCTGCCGGAAACACCTCAGGCAGAAGTCTTTATGTTTACAACGAAAAATTCTCCCCGAAACACCTCATACGATTCTCCGCCAACAATCTGCAACTTAAAGACAAATTGCTGAACATCCCCTCTCCTATGGCCGCTTGGATGACAAAACTAATAGATATGGTGAAATGACGTTTATTTAACCACAACACAAATAACTGGGAAAAAGTGTGGTTTCACAACATTTTTCCTTAGTTATTTATGTAAATGCGGACATCTTTCGATATTTGACAAAATGAAATTAAAAAAAAATCAAAAAAAATCATATATTTGCAAAACCATTAACAAAGAATTTTATCAACCTATAAACATTTAAGACAATGAAACACAGAGGTTTGAAAATACTTGCAATTTCGGTTGCGGTTATCGGACTGGCATCGTTCACAGTCCTGAGACAGTCCCCAACGACTGACAGCACACCTACAACACGCGAACACTCAGCAGTTTGCGGCAAACCATGTCCCCGCTGCGAAGGCACAGGACGTATCACCAACCAATGCAATTTCTGCAACAACGGCTACCGCGAATGCCAGCTCTGCTACGGCAAGAAAGAGATTCGCTGCACCTACTGTCAGGGCGGTGGCAGCTTCCGTTGCAACCGTTGCGCCGGACGCGGATACATCGGCGAGAGCGAATGTCCCGAATGCAACGCCAAAGGACAGATAGAATGCAACCAATGTCACGGCACCGGACAGATTGCCTGCACCAGCTGCGGCGCCGAGGGCCACGTGGCATGCATGACCTGCGGCGGCAAAGGCTACACCGAATGGAACTGTCCCGAATGCCGCGGCACAGGCGTGGTGGACGACTGATAAACTATCAGCTCAGTAAATCTGTTATTTTCTCCTGCTCGCTTCGCTCACGAGATCTTGTAAATCTTGTAAATTAGGAACATTCTGTGAATGTTTCAATAATACAAAAAACAATTAGACATCCCTTGGGTACAGCAGCGGAAACAATCCAAAACAATTTCACAAATAAAGTACATTTAAACATTATAAAAAATATGAAACGACTGATTCTTTTGGCGGCGATATTGGTTTCGCCGCTTCTGGCCACGGCCCAGGCCATTGGTCTCGACAACGGGAATACCCTCCCTGATTCTGTTTTCATTGCCATCAACGACGACAATGTGTTTTCCAAATGTTTTAGCAACTGCGACCTCAACAACGACGGTTTTGTGAGCTACGCCGAGGCCAAGAAAGCCACCAAGCTGTACCTCGACTACGGCGGACGTAAGAACATCATCTCCGACTACTCGTTTTTGAAACACTTCCCCAACCTCACCGAGTTCTCCATCGGCAACACCCCCGTGGAGAGCATTGACTTGAGCGTATGCCCTAAGCTGGAAAAAATCAGTCTGCGCAACGGACTGTGGGTTAAGACGATAACCATCTCGCACAGCTGCACCCCGCAGTTTTTCTTCCCCTTCCACGACGATGACATCGTTATCAAACGCGTAAGGACGGACAAGTTTTAAAAAGTAACGACTTTGAGATACCAAACGCTTTCCACACGGAGGGCGTTTTTTTTGTCGCAAAAAAAACGCATTTTTTTACGACACTGCAAATTTTTTTTCACCATTCCGAAAAAAAATCGTAACTTTGCACCCGCTTACGCGAGAAAAGTAAGCGGCAAGAAAAGCATTGCAAAATTGTCCTTTCACAGTTAAAACGCCATTTTCACGAAGGAGGACGGAGCTTTATGCTTTCGCTTGTTGTGTATGCTATATACAACCGCATACCTTCAGGCGTGAGATTTGTTCCATGGAAAGCCTGATGGTTTTTACCCGTTCCTTCAATGGTGATTGGCGTTGCCTCTGTGAAAACGGACATGAGCACATAAGTCTCATGCCTTTCTTTTTTTATGTATAATCCCCGTTGGAGGCTTGGGGGGGAGGAAACTTAAGAACAATAATGATTAACGATGTGAATGATGTAAACATGGATTTAACTTCCTATTTTGCAAACCTGTACAGCATGGTTATGGCAGATAACGACAAGTCTGACGAAGAGATGATCCTATTATATAGGATTGGCAAGGAGCAATTTAAATTGACCGAAGAAGAGATGGATAGAATGATAATAACAGATGAAACTCTTTATTACATACCAACATCAGAAAAGGACAAATTGTTATATCTCTATGATATGGCAAGAATAGCATGGGCAGATGGCAAAGTAGTACCAACAGAAAGGGACCTTTTAAAAAGGACTATGGAACGTTTCGGTGTGTCTCAGGATAACATCGATGACTTAACAGATTTCCTTTTAGAGAAAGGACAAGAAAACCTCTCCCATGAGGAGTTTTTAAAATACGTAAGTTGATAATATAACAATTATAAAAATGAGCATATTTAATAATGGCAAATTAATTGTGTCCGGTCTTTTTGGAACAAAAAGAGATGTTTCTACAGACAATACATTAGAACAACAAACACAACCCATTCAAGAAAAAGAGGGTTTGTCGTGGAAACAAAAGGGCTTTATAAAAGCTGGTCAATCGCAAGGTAGTGTAGCAACATTCCATGCTGGTTTCATGGGAGCATATGCGGAAATAAAGAAAAAACAGGAAGACGACGAAGCACTTCAACAAAGATTGAAAGAAGAAGTGTTGGCAAATATTGCTGTAAAAAATTCTAATAAAAATAACAAAGCTAATCAACTTCAAACAGAAAACGCAAAACTTGGCGATATCGATGAACAGATCAAAGAAAAACAAGCAGAAAAAGATCGCATAATGAAAGAAACAAAAACAGGTAGTAAGTCCATTAAACTCAATTTATGGATTGGAGCAATTGTTTTGGTCTTTCTTTCAGTATATCTTTTTATCTTCTATTCATCAACTGTTTATTCAGCCTTTTTTAGAGATTGGAAATTAGACATTTTGGATGATGGAACAGTGGAAACTGCTAAAGCTCTTTTTGATGGCAATTCTATTCCAAAAGCTTTCGCTGAAAAAGGAATAGGAGCAGGATTGTTGGTGCTGCTAATGCCATTCGTTTTTATGGCATTGGGATTAGTAGCCCACAACATGAAAGATTCTGGCAAAAACTTTACTACATACGCTAAAATAGTACTAATGTATTTAGTTACTTTTATAGCCGATGCTTTATTTGCTTATCTTATAGCAAAAAGATCTTTTGATGCGGAACACACGCTTGATATGGGTGAAAAAATAGACTACAATCCTGGAATGGCATTTGCAGATGAAACCTTTTGGATGGTAATCATGTGCGGTTTCGCTGCATATTTAATATGGGGACTGCTGTTTGGATTTGTAATGGATTGCTACGGTAAGCTGACAAGCAACTCATATCTGTTAGAAAACATTGACAGAGTTTTGCAGCAACTCACAAATTCTAAGCAGAATCAAAGGCAGGCAATAACCAATCTGAAAAACGAGATTAACAATATAGAGGCTGAAATAACAAAACTTAATACAAAGTTGAACAGCCATGTAAGATACTCTTTTGATGAAATACGTTCCGCTTTGCACGATTATTACAATGGCTGGACAACTTACTATGGTACACTTAAAAGAGATGTTACGCCACTGAGAGCGGATTTTGAACGTTCTATTACAGAAGTTGAAACATGGATGGCAAAATAACAAAGTAAAAAAACAGTATAACTTAACAAAAAAACAATATGAAATTTGTATCAAGAACTAAAATTAATCTATCGACATTGTTATTGATTTCTTTGTCGGTAATTTTTTCATGTGGCGGTTACGATGGGAATTCGGAATCCACACAGAAAGGGGAAGATTCCAATAATACTATAACCCCGCTAAATATCACCGTATTGCTTGATTTGTCAGATCGAATCAAACAAGATGACAATACAGGAAATACAAAATATATTCAGCTCGAGAAGGATTCCATTTTATTAATGAATATCCAGAAGTCATTTTATAACAATCAAGCTCCAAATGGAAAATTCAAAGTGGTTGGGAACAGAATTAAAGTAATATGCTACCCTTATCCTCAAGACGTTTCCAAACTTGAAGACATGGAGTTCGATATGAAAGTAAATGATCCAAACGACATATCTAATAAGCAAAAACAGCTTTTATCAATGGATTCAGCGTGGAAAACTGGCATAAGCTACATATACCGCCAAGCAAAAGTTGAAGTTGATAAAGACCCAAAATTCCCAGGGTCTGATATCTGGAGTTTTTTTAATGGTCCTGTCGAAGTTGAATGTGTCGAGGACGGATATAGAAACATACTTTTAATACTTACCGATGGTTACATATATCACAAAAATTCATGGAAAAAAAATGGCACTGTTTGTCGAGGAATTTTATCAGAAACTCTAAAATCGCAAACAGCAATAGAACCTATCAATAAAGAATATGAAAATTTAGAAGTCATGTTTCTTGAAATCAATACATCAAAAGGCACACCTGAAGAATTCGATAAAATTGAAAAACTACTAACCGATTGGTGTAATAATATGGGGATTCAGAAAGTAAAAGTGGTTCAAACGAACAGTCCACAAACGACAAAGTCTTATGTTGACAAATTCATTGGTTGGTAATAATGTTACGCTGTAATATAAGAAAAAATCACAAAAATGGAGTAATAGCATTTTTGCTATTACTCCTATTGTTTTCTTCGTGTCGGAAGCCTACAGCTGTTTGTAACGATGGATCTCCAAGCTACAGCACAACCCATAATGGCACGTGTTCCCATCACGGTGGCGTAGACTATTGGTGCGAGAAATAGTTTTTCTCCTCCTAAAAACTAATTTTATCTGGTATAACAGATAAAATTTAAAGATTTTATCCGTTATATCAAATAAATTCTTATATTTGCAAAAAAATAGCAAATATATGAGTATTAATAAAGATGTTGTAAAACAGTGCATTATGGACAAACGAGAGGAGATCCTTTCTCTCGAAATAGTCCACCGTCCGTTTGTATTTGAGGAAAACGCCAACTATGTTTTTGTCGGACTGCGGCGCGTCGGTAAAACATACATGCTTTATCAGCGAGTGTTGCAACTATTGGCGGCCGGCATATCAATCAAAGACATCCTGTTTGTCAACTTCGAGGACGAACGTCTTTCCGAAATCAACAGCGATGACCTCAACACAATTCTCGAAGTCCATTATGAGATGAATGGGACGGACACCAAACCGATATTGTTTTTCGACGAAATCCAGATTGTTGATCACTGGGACAAGTTCGTGCGACGCTTGGCCGATGCCAAATACACCGTTTACGTGACCGGGAGCAACGCAAAAATGCTAAGCAGTGATGTGGCCACCACGCTGGGAGGCCGTTTCCTGATATGCGACATATTTCCATATACTTTTTTTGAGTACCTGAACGCAAAATCTTTAGAACTACCCGACAATTGGCAGCATTCAACCATTGAAAAGGCAAAAGTGTCGGCTGCTTTCAACGACTATTTTCACTTTGGAGGATTGCCGGAAACGATATATTTCAAAGACAAACGCTCGTTGCTGCAAAGTCTGTATCAAAAAATATATCTGGGAGACATCTGTGCGCGCAATAACATACGCAACAGCAGGGTAATGGGGCTGACAATAAAAAAGCTGGCCGAAAGCGTAAAACAGCCCACGTCGTATAACCGTATTCAAAACATAATTAAATCAACCGGCAACAATATAACTGTAGGCACCGTGGCCGAATACATAGATTACGCTGTAAACGCTTGGCTTATAATGCCGTTAGAAAATGGACTGGCAAAAATCAGCGACCGTGAAACCGTAAAAAAATATTATTTCATCGACAACGGCATTTTAAATCTGTTTTTGACAGACGCCGAAACTTCGTTGTTGGAAAACTTTGTGGCCGTAACCCTATTTAGGAAATACGGACACGACAACTTATGCTATCTGAAATCTAACTACGAGATAGACTTTTATTTAGAACAGAAAAACACTGCCATCCAAGTGTCGTATTCTATTGCCGACATTGATACGCGCGAACGCGAAACTGCATCGCTTATTCAATTTGCAAAAAAACACCCCGACACCAGGCTGTTGATAATAACAATGTCCGAAGCCGAAAATATTTCCCTCGAAAATCAAACGATAGAGGTTATTCCCGTATTGGATTGGTTAATGAGTTTGTAATCTTTTTAGTGCACCTTGTCGAATACTAAAATTGCCCTTTTAGACAATTTTATCGGGTATAACAGACAAAATTAGCAAATTTTATCTGTTACACCCAACAATTTTCTTTCTAGGCATTCCGCTATCTGCATCATAAATTGCAGTAAATAAGCTCTTTTCATCCCTTTGCGGAGAAAAAAGACAATATTCTCCGCATTTTTGCGGAGAATGATCTGCCTAATCACCGCAAAATGGTTTGAAATCGTATAAATTCAATGAGTTAGGTCTTTTGTATGGTGTGCTTTGTATCAGACAATTGTTACAAATAAGATTCAATTTCTTTCAAAAATTGTACCTTTTTTATATCGATTTTGAGGCAAAACTGTATTTTCCAAGAGTCAGTTTTTGATATTTCGTATCTCTCCGACTCGTGGGGTAAAACTTTCATCTCTCAACTCTCATTTTCAACTTTGCAGGATTTCGTCCGCCAATTGGCGAAAGTCTATTCCGTCGAAATTGCCGGAACTCATCATCAGCAGGTTGCTGCCGGTCCAGCTGCGTTTGGTGAGGTCTTGGCGCAGCAGGGCGGAGTCGTTGAAGACATGGATTTTGTCGTTCTGGAAAGCGGCACGCACCTTTTCGGGGTCCAGCGGCGGCAGTTTCTTGTGTGCCACGGCGTGCGGGTTGAAATACACTATCGGCACGTCGGCAAGGTCCATACAGCCGGCGTATTGCGCAAGGAATTCGGGCGTAAGGCTGCTGAAAGTGTGCAGCTCCATGCAGGCCACCAGCTTGCGTTCGGGGTATTGCTCTTTCATGGCGGCAATGGTGGCACGCAGTTTCGAAGGGGCGTGGGCAAAGTCTTTATACACAGCGGTTTGTGTGTCTTTTTTCACCAGTTCCAGACGTTTCGAGGCGCCTTTGAAAGTGCTTATCGCCGACAGAAAATCGTTGTCGCTGATACCCAGTGCGTTGCAGGCGTTCTTGGCGGCCATTATGTTTTGCAGGTTGTGCCGTCCGAAAATCATCAGCGGGGTGCGGCTGCCGTTGTCGGATATGATATAGGTGGTGCCGTCTTTTATCTCGTAATTGGCTGTGTGATAGCCGGTTTTGGTGATGTCGTTGCGTTCCACGCTGTCGGCCACGGAGCACACGTCTTTGTCGTCGGCGCAGTAGATTAGGGTGCCGTCGGGACGGATGAGGCGTATGAACTGTGCGAACTGCTCTTTGTATATGTCGAAAGTGGGGAAGACGTTGATGTGGTCCCACGCTATGCCGCTGATTACGGCAATGTTAGGCTGGTAGAGGTGGAATTTCGGCCGGCGGTCGATAGGGGAGGTGAGGTATTCGTCGCCTTCGATGACCATCACCTTCGCCTCGTGCGAGAGTCGCACCATCACCTCGAAGCCCTCCAGCTGGGCGCCCACCATATAGTCGGTGTCGAAGCCTAGCTGTTGAAGCACGTGCAGTATCATTGCCGTGATAGTGGTCTTGCCGTGACTGCCGCCAATCACCACGCGTGTCTTGTCCTTCGACTGCTCGTATAGATATTCGGGGTACGAGAAAATCTTGATACCCAGCTCTTTGGCACGTAGCAGCTCGGGGTTGTCCTCGCGGGCGTGCATGCCCAGAATCACAGCGTCGAGCTCTTTGGTAATCTTGTCGGGATTCCAGCCGATGCCTTCGGGCAACAGGCCGTATTTCTGCAGTCGCGACTTGGCGGGGTCGAAAATCTCGTCGTCGGAGCCGGTAACATGGTAACCCTTCAGGTGCAGGGCTATTGCAAGGTTGTGCATGGCACTTCCGCCTATGGCGATAAAATGAACGTTCATCTCTTTCAGTTAATAATTTATAATTTACAATTTATAATTCTTTTTGTCGAAGTTTTTCAGATTTCAATTTTCGGACGCAAGCATTGCGTCCCTACACTGAATACAAAAATAACATTTCAACTTTCAACTATCAATTATCAATTTTCAACTAATCTAGCATCGGCTTAATCCTGATTATTGCGTTGATGAAAGCGTCTATCTCCTCCGTGGTGTTATACACTGCAAACGAGGCTCTTACCGTGCCGGGGATGCCGTAGCGGTCCATAATGGGCTGTGTGCAGTGGTGGCCGGTGCGGACGGCGATGCCAAGCTTGTCGAGCAGCGTGCCGGTGTCGTAGGGGTGGGCGTTGCCGATAAGGAACGAAATTACCGATGTCTTGTGCGGTGCGTTGCCGAAAATGCGTATTCCGCCGATGTCGTTTAGCCGTTGTGTGGCGTAGTCGAGCAGCTGCTGTTCGTAAGCCGCAATATTCTCTATGCCAATGCTTTGCATAAACTCTATTGCCGTTTTCAGAGCCAGCGTGTCGCCCACCGAAGGAGTTCCTGCCTCGAATTTGAACGGCAGTTCGTTGTAGGTGGTGCGTTCGAAGGTTACGTCCTTTATCATCTCGCCGCCGCCCTGATAGGGAGGCAGTTTGTCGAGCCATTCCTCTTTGCCGTACAGCACGCCGATGCCCATGGGGGCGTACATCTTGTGTCCCGAAAAGCAGTAGAAATCGCAGTCCAGCGCCTGCACGTCCACGGCAAGGTGCGATATGGACTGGGCCCCGTCGATAAGAACGGGAACGCCGTGGCTGTGGGCTATGGCGATAATCTCAGCGATAGGATTGACGGTGCCGAGGGTGTTGGAGACGTGGTTCACGGCCACGATGCGTGTCTTGTCCGAAAACAGGCTTTTGTAGCTGTCCAAATCGAGCACTCCTTGGCCGGAGAAGGGGATGACCTTGAGCGAAGCGCCTTTCTGCTCGCAGGCCAGCTGCCACGGTACTATGTTGGAGTGGTGCTCCATGCCTGAGATGATAACCTCGTCGCCTTGGTGGAGGAACTCCCTGCCGAACGACGACGCTACAAGGTTGATGCTTTCGGTGGTGCCGCGGGTGAAGACGATTTCCTCTTTCTTGCTTGCGTTGATGAAAGCCCGCACTTTTTCGCGTGTCTGTTCGTAACGGTCTGTGGCTTCGGAGCTTAGGTAGTGCGCCCCGCGGTGTATGTTGCTGTTCAGCGTACGGTAGTAGTCGGCAAGGGCGTTGATAACGCACTCCGGCTTCTGTGTGGTGGCGGCGTTGTCGAAATAAATCAGCGGCTTGCCGTAAACGGTGGTGTCCAAAATCTTGAACTGTGCTCTAATCTTCTCTATGTCAATCATATATCAATGCAATGGTGTCCTATTCTGCTTTTTCTGCGCCCCTTTTTCGGGAACGCAAATGATTATAACGCGGAGGTGATTGTTTTTATTGCGGAAAGAGTGAAAGTTTGCACAGATTTTGTGCTGTTTTTTTTAATATGTTAAAAAATGGCCTCTTTTTTGGAATTTTGAAATAAAAAATGTAACTTTGCAACGCTGATTTTATTGGCATTTCGGGTGTTAAATCCCGAAAAGATTTGTTAATTAAGGAAAAACGTTCGACGTGAAGAGACTGATACTTATATCGTTGCTGACGACAGCGGTTCTTTTCGCCTCCGCCCAGACGCAGAGTGGGGTGGTGAAAACGCGCGGCCGTATGGTTAACGGCAAGCTGGTGCCTGGCACGCTTTTGCAGGGCGCCACGGTGGAGGTGGAGGGGCGACAGCCTGTTTTGGCCGCCGACGGACGTTTTTCGTTCCCCGTAACGGGCAGCGGTTTCAGACTGAAAAGCGTCTCCAAGCAGGGCTACACCCTTGTCGATGCCGAGGTGTGCCGTTTCTACAAATACTCCGCAACGCCTTTGCAGATAGTGATGGAGATGCCCGGACAGCGTCAGTCCGACCAGCTTGCCAAGGAACGTGCCCTGCGCCGGCAGCTGGAACAGCGTCTGCAACAACGCGAGGACGAGATTGAGGCGATGAACGTTTCGCTGGAGGAGAAAAACCGTCTGCTGCTGCAGGTGAGTCAGGACCGCGAAGACAACGAAAAGATAATCAAGGATATAGCGAAATACTATGCCACACTCGACTACGACCAGCTCGACGAGTTCCAACGTCAGGTGAACCAGTGTCTCGAAACGGGCGACGTGGCACGTGCCGACTCGTTGCTGAAATCGCGCGGCGACTTGGGTGAACGTATCTCGCAGATGCGCAAGGAACAAGCAACCGAAGACGCGGAGGAGGCCGCCATCAAGCAACGTCAGCAACAGCTCGACCAAGGTCGGGAGGGGACACGCAAAAAGCTGGAGCTTATCGCCGCCGACTGCTACAACTATTATCAGCGCTACCTGCTCTCGCACCAGAACGACTCCGCCGCCTATTACCTCGAACTGCGTTCCTCGCTCGACAGCAACAACTTGGAGTGGATGAACGATGCGGCCTATTTCATAGAGTTCTATCTGGCCGACTACAACAAAGCCCTCAAGTATTACAAACGTGTGCTCGATATATCGTTGGAGACATTCGGCGAACGCCATCCTTCCGTGGCCACGGCATACACGGGCATGGGACGGGAGTACCTGCAGATGGGTAATACAAAAAGTGCGGCAGACTGTTTTGGCAAAGCGTTGGAAATCAGGCGGCAATGGTATGGTAACGAACACCCGCTGGTGGCCAACTCGCTCAGGAACCTTGGCGGATATTACCTTCAGGTGGAAGATTACGAAAACGCCCTCGACCGTTTCAAGCAAGCCCTTGCCATTTACCGCAAGGCACAGGGCGAAAACACTCCCGAAGTGGCCCACTGCTACAACTCCATCGGCGTGTGCTATATGAATATTGACACTTCTTTCCAACGGTCTATGGACAATTTCGGCAAGGCTCTGGCTATCGACACGGCATTGTACGGTATCAACCACCCCGATGTGTCGATGGTTTATATGAATATTGCCAACTTGTACGCTAATGTTTTGGGAGACAATAAAAAAGCCTCGGGATATTACGTTAGATGTCTTGAAATTGAGAAAAAACTATTCGGCGAGAGACACCCCCGCATAGCGCGTATCTACAACAATATGGCCTCCAACGCACTGCTAGCGTGTGAGTACGTCAAAGCAATCGACTACAGTTTCAAAGCCATTGACATCATAAAACAATTTTTCGGTGAAGACAATATCGAACTCGTCTACCCATACGACTACATTGGCTTTGCAGATATTCATGAACTGGAATATGACCAAGCGTTGCAGTATTTCAAAAAATCGGAAGAGATAACCCGAAAGGTTTATGGCGAAGATGCTTTGCAGATGTACGACCGTTATTATTGTCTTGCCGGGGCGTATGAAAATAAAGACGAATTCGAAACGGCATTGATTTATTCTCTAAAAGCATTGTCGGTGCAAGAAAAACATCTCGATAAAAACGACGAGTCGTTGGCTGATTCGCACCTTGATCTGGCCAGGCTATATGACCACATTAACGACTATGACAAAGCCTTGGAGCATTATACCCGCGCTTTGGAAATCTATAAGAAAAACAAAAAGCAGGAGAGTCTGGATTTGATGGACGCTATCAAGGCCGAGATTGAAGATCTTAAACAAAAACAGTCAGAAAAAAAACAAAAATAAGATATGAAAAAAACGACAATAATCTTTGTACTTCTTGCCTTTGCCTTTTTGGGCATGCAGGCACAGACGCAGAGCGGCGTGGTGAAGACCCGCGGACGTATGGTGGGCGGCAAACTCGTGCCGGGGACGATGCTCTCCGGTGCCACGGTGCAGGTGGAAGGCCGTCAGGCTTTGCTGGCCTCCGACGGGCATTTCTCCTTCCCCGTTTCGGGCAATAGCTACACCCTCAAAAATGTGTCGAAACAGGGCTACCAGCTCGTGGATGCCGAGGTGTGCCGCAGCTACAGATACTCCGGCAACCCGCTGTCCGTGGTGATGGAAACGCCCGAACAGCAACAGCAGGACAAGCTCACCGCCGAACGTAAGATACGCCGCCAGCTCCAAAACCAGCTCCGCGACAAGGAAGACGAGATAGAGGCACTGCACGAGCAGAACCGCCTCACCGACGAACAATACAACAACGCTTTGCAGCAGCTCTACTCCCAGCAGGAGAGCAACGAACGCCTCATCTCCGACATGGCACAACGCTACTCGGTGCTCGACTACGACCAGCTCGACGACTTCCAGCGTCAGGTCTCCAGCTGCATTGAAAACGGACAGCTGGCCAAGGCCGACTCGCTGCTCCGAAGTCGTGGCGACGTGGGACAGCAGGTTGAGGCGGCACTCAAGGCAGGTGAGGCGCTGAAACAACAGCTCGATCAGCAGCAGAAAGTGGAAGCGGTGCACTCCGCCGAGATGAACGAGGTGGCACAGCGCTGCTACAACTACTACGAACTCTTTGTGGCACGTTTTCAGAACGACTCCGCCGCATATTACCTCGAACTCCGCTCACGACTCGACACAACCAACATCGAATGGCTACTGGAGGCAGGGGAGTTCTATATGGACTATCTGGCCGACTACGACAAGGCTATGGCGCTGTTCGAAACGGCTATGCGTCAGTCGAAAAAACAAAATGGCGAAACCACTGGAACGATGTCGGAAGTGTTTAACGACATGGGTGTGGTGCACTTCGCCCTAGGCGATTTCGCCAAAGCAATGGAAAAATATCAGAAAGCTCTGGAAATAGGGCGGAAGGCATTTGGCAAGGAAAACGGCAAAGTGGCGTCGTTTTTGCACAACACCGGACAGGTGGTTTACCGTAAAGGCGAATACCAAAAAGCGTTGGATTATTTCGACGAAGCTATACGGATTAAAGAAAAAATATTCGGCAAAGAGTCCGAAGAGTTGGCTGATGTTTATAACGACAAAGGCGTGGTATATTACCATCTTGGAAATCTTGACAAAGCGTTGGAATGTCATACCAAAGCTCTAGCAATTCAGGAGAAAACCGTCGGATTGGAGCATAGGAAAGTGGCAGCCACTTACAATAACCTCGGGCATCTTTTTTCCGAAAAGAGCGACCATACAAAAGCGTTGGAATATTACCAGAAAGCTCTCGAAATTCTTGAGAAGATTTTCAATAAATACTATCCCAATATCGCCAAGACCTATGGCAGTATCGGAGGAGAGTACTATTCGATGGGCAATTACGCCAAAGCGCTTGAGTATTACCATATCGACTTGGAGAGGACGGAAAAGCTTCTTGGCAAAAACCATCCCGATGTGGCTAATACGCTGCTTAACATCGGTTGGGTGTACTATCGTCAGGGCGATTACACTAAAGCGATGGAGTGTTACAACAGGGCGTTGCAGATTCGCGAAAAGACCTTCGGCAACGACCATCCCGACGTGGCATCGGTTTACAACCAGATTGGAAGGCTCTATTTCGATATGACCGATTATGAAAAAGCTGGCGAATATTTCAAAAAAGCGTTGGCAATAATGGAGAAAGCTTTCGGCAAGGACAGTCCCAATCTCTGCAAGACATACGACAATATGGGTATGGCGTGCAGAAAGGCGGGCGACCTCGACAAAGCCCTTGAATACTATCTTAAAGCGGTGGAAATCAAAGGGAAAGAGGTTGGAAAAGACAATCCTGTGCTGGGAACATATTACAACAATCTCGGAATAGTGTACTCCGAACAAAAAAACAATGACAAAGCTGTGGAGTGCTACCTTAAAGCCAAGGATATGTTCGAGAAAAAATACGGTTTGGGGCATCCCAACCTCGCCGCACCCTACTGTAATCTGGCAGGTGCCTGTTCCGAAAAGGGCGACACCGCTCAAGCCCTGGAATATTATCAGAAATCGCTCGACGTACTGGTAAAGAACTACGGCGAAAACCACCCCGATGTGGCATATGTTACATCCTCGCTCGCCGAATTCTACTTCAAATACGGCAAGTTGGACAAGGCGCTGGAAAACAACAAAAAAGCTTTGGAGATACGCAAGAACAAATTCGGTGAGGAACACGCCACCGTCGCTCTGTCGTATTTCTACGTTGGAAAGACCTACATGGCCATGGGCGACTACTCCAAAGCCTTGGAAAACCATCAGAAAGCCCTCGACATACGCAAGAAAGTGCTGAAACCCGGCCACCAGAGGATCAAGAACTCCGAAAAGGCTGTGGAAGAAGCAAAACAAAAACTGTCGGAACAAAAAACCAAGTAGAAAAAAGAAACAAAACAAGCAAAAACGACGTTAAATAAAAGTCTGGCATATACCAAATATTGGGCAAGGCCACAACATTAAAAAGCATATAAAAAAATAAACGATATGAAAAGAACTGCAGCAATCATCCTGACACTCCTAGCGCTTCTCTTTGTAGATGGCGTGCAGGCGCAGACGCAGAACGGCGTGGTGAAGACCCGTGGACGTATGGAAAACGGCAAGCTGGTGCCTGGCACCGCGCTGGCGGGAGCCACGGTGCAGGTGGAAGGCCGTCAGGCCATGCTGGCCAAGGATGGCAATTTCTCCTTTCCGGTGAAAGACGGCAAGTACATCCTTAAAAGCGTCACCAAGCAAGGCTACAGCCTCGTCGACGCCGAAGCCTGCCGACAGTACCAGTACTCATCAAACCCGCTCACCATCGTTATGGAGACCCCCGACCGTCAGATGCAGGACAAACTGAAAGCAGAACGCAAGATACGCCGTCAGTTGCAGGACCAACTGCGCGAGAAGGAGGATGAGATTGAGGAACTCC
>JAEEGH010002472.1_pt1 | contig 49971 bp, 27 predicted proteins | sample 9134181 | NCBI WGS metagenome assembly JAEEGH01 (sample SAMN16246544, study PRJNA631951) | gut metagenome | biome: gut microbiome; feature: rumen; material: DP-attached | host: Bos | place: Iran: Karaj | collected 2018-10
ATTGAGAATGCTGGATATACGCTGATTGAGTCTCCAGAGTGGATACCTGTTCTTTCTACAAGTTCCATGATACCTGGCACGAATACATCTCTACCATCGCAGATAGCATCAACTTCTACTTCTTTACCAACGATATATTTATCTACTAATACTGGCTTATCTTCGTCGATTTCAACGGCTGTCTTTAGGTAGTGTCTTAATTGCTTTTCGTTAGATACGATTTGCATAGCACGTCCACCTAATACGAAGCTTGGTCTTACTAGAACTGGGTATCCAATTCTTTCAGCTGCTGCTACACCATCTTCAATCTTTGTTACTGCACAGCCTTCTGGTTGAGGGATTCCTAATTGAACTAATAGCTTTTCAAATAGGTCTCTATTTTCTGCCTTATCGATAGCTTCACAATCTGTACCGATAATCTTAACGCCTCTATCTGTTAAAGGTTGAGCTAGGTTAATAGCTGTTTGTCCACCTAGAGATGCGATAGCACCTTCTGGGTTTTCAAAATCTATAATGTTCATAACATCTTCAGGTGTAAGTGGTTCGAAGTATAACTTATCTGAAGTTGTATAGTCTGTTGAAACTGTTTCTGGGTTGTTGTTAATGATAATAGCTTCATATCCAGACTTCTTGATTGTTGTTACAGCGTGTACTGTTGAGTAGTCGAATTCTACACCTTGTCCGATTCTGATTGGACCAGCACCAAGAACTATCATCTTCTTTTTATCTGTTACGATTGAATCGCTCTTTTCACCTGTGTATGTTGAATAGAAGTATGGGATATATGCACCTGAGTGTAATGTATCTACCATCTTAAAGATTGGCTTTACGTTGTTAGCCTTTCTAAATTCAGTTACTTCAATTTCGCTCATGTTCCACATCTTAGCGATGTATTTATCTGAGAAGCCCAATTTCTTTGCTTGTCTTAGAACTTCAACATTCTTTACATTATTCTTTAAGTCTGTTTCTTTATCTACGATTCTCTTAATTGCTTCTAAGAATAATGGAGTAATCATAGTAACTTTAGCCATTTCTTCAATGCTTGCGCCTCTTGCTACTAATTCAGCGATAGCGAAGATGTTATCTGCTCTAAATGTTGATATGTATTCCATTAATTCAGCTTTTGACATTGAATCGAACTTTGGAACATATAAGTGAGTAACGCCAACTTCAAGTGATCTTGTAGCCTTTAAGAAACATTCTTCAAGGTTAGCACCGATAGACATAACTTCACCTGTTGCCTTCATTTGTGTTCCTAATTGATTTGATGCTGTTGAGAATTTATCAAATGGGAATCTTGGGAACTTAGCAACTACATAATCTAAGCTTGGTTCGTGGTCAGCTGTTGTACCACCAACTTGAATATCTTCAAGAGCCATACCTACAGCGATCTTTGCTGTTACTCTTGCGATTGGGTATCCAGAAGCCTTTGAAGCTAAAGCTGATGATCTAGATACTCTTGGGTTAACTTCGATTAGGTAATATTCTGAAGAATTTGGATTTAGGGCGAATTGTACGTTACATCCACCTTCAATCTTTAATTCCTTAATAATCTTAATAGCGCTATCGTTTAGCATCTTTAAATCATGATCGTTTAGTGACATGATTGGAGCTACAACGATTGAATCTCCAGTATGAACGCCAACTGGGTCAACGTTTTCCATACCGCAAATTGTTATAGCGTGGTCATTTGAGTCTCTCATTACTTCGAACTCAATTTCCTTATATCCTTTAACTGACTTTTCTACTAATACTTGGTGAACTGGAGATAATTGGAAACCATTTGTAGCAACTTCGATTAATTCTTCTTTGTTGTTAGCAAAACCGCCACCTGTTCCACCTAGTGTGAAAGCTGGTCTTAAAACAACTGGGTAACCGATATCTTCAGCAGCTTTAATTGCTTCTTCAACTGAATATGTAATTTCAGATGGGATAACTGGTTCGCCAATTGATTGGCAAAGTTCCTTGAATAATTCTCTATCTTCGGCTCTTTCAATAGATGTAGATGGAGTACCTAAAAGTTCAACGTTACATTCTTTTAGAACGCCCTTCTTCTCTAATTGCATAGCAAGGTTTAAACCTGTTTGTCCACCGATACCTGGAACGATTGCGTCTGGTCTTTCATAACGAAGGATCTTAGCAATGTATTCAAGTGTCAAAGGTTCCATGTAAACCTTATCTGCGATTGTTGTATCTGTCATAATTGTAGCTGGGTTTGAGTTAACAAGTACGACTTCGTATCCTTCTTCCTTTAGAGCTAAACATGCTTGAGTTCCAGCATAGTCGAACTCTGCGGCTTGTCCAATAACGATTGGGCCAGAGCCAATGATTAAAATCTTTTTAATATCCTTTCTTTTTGCCATATTAGTAGCCTCCTGAGCAAAAATTTATTTTTCTATTTTTTATATACGATATTACCTTCAAATACCGTAACTTGATTTTCACCTTTTACTTCACATCCAACAAATGGAGTTGCTTTTCCCATAGACAAGAAATCGTTTGGATCAATTTTAACGGCTTTATTTAGATCCCAAATGCTGTAATCTTGTCCAAGAGAGATGTTGAATCTATTTCTTGGATTTATAACTAAAAGGTCAATTAATTTTTCAAGTGTAATAACGTTTTTTAATACTAAGTTTGTATATAGAACTTGGAAAGCATTCTCAATACCAACAATACCAAATGGACTCTTCTCAAGCCCCTTTGATTTTTCTTCAGCTGAGTGTGGCGCATGATCTGTTGCGATACAATCTATTGTGCCATCTTTAATGCCCTTGATTAATGCTAATCTATCTTCAACGCTGCGAAGTGGTGGATTCATTTTCCAAATACCATCTTCTTTTAGATTTGTTTCATCTAAAATAAGATAATGTGGAGCTGTCTCGCATGTTACATCTACGCCTTCAGCTTTTGCCTTTCTTATAATCTCTACACTCTCTTTTGTAGATATATGACATACGTGGTATTTAGCGCCAGTTCTTTTTGCTATTTCACAATCTCTTGCAATTTGTTTATATTCAGATGCTGAGCAAATTCCTCTATGGTTATGTTCTTTTGCATATATACCATCGTGGATATAACCACCATGTAAAAGTTCATTTACTTCACAGTGAGCAACTATTATCTTGTCTAGTTCAACAGCTTTTTTCATAGCCTTTTCCATCATCTCGGCTCTTTGAAGACCACGTCCGTCATCAGAGAAAGCAACGACCTTATCTTTAAGTCCATCCATATCTGATAACTCTTCACCTTTTTCACCAACAGTGATTGCACCATAAGGTAGAACATCAATGATAGCATCTCTATCTATAATGTCTTGTTGAATCTTTAAATTTTCAATTGAATCTGGAACTGGATTTAAATTAGGCATTGTGCAAACTGCTGTGTATCCACCATGAGCTGCAGCCATTGCTCCCGTCTTAATTGTTTCCTTATATGAAAAACCTGGCTCTCTGAAATGAACATGCACATCACAAAAGCCAGGTAAAATTGTATATTGATTAGTGTTAAAATCTTTAAGCGCTTCATTACTCAAAAAATTATCTAAAATAATTTTTGCGTGAGATTCTGGTATACAGAAATTAGCTTTAATCATCCTTTGACTCCTTTTGGCATCACAGTACCATTTAAAGAAAAATAAGTCTCATCTGTGCGACAAGACTTATACTAATTCAAGTATTAATATATTATTACCTTGTCGACTTCTCTGAATCAACTTAAAGATTTATCTTTGGTTGTATTGTAGCATACTTTTTAATATATACAAAATGATTTTTAATAAATATTAATTATTCAATTAAATTGTATATATGCAAGATAAATTATTTATTTATGATACTAAATAATGTCGCTTCATCTATTATTTCAATTCCAAGTTTTTGAGCCTTTTGAAGTTTTGAGCCAGCATCCTCTCCAGCAACAACTAAATTAACAGCTTTTGAAATGCTATCTGCACATTGACCACCGTTTTGTTCTATTAATTCTTTTGCTTGAGAACGCTTAAGTGTTGGAAGTGAGCCAGTTAAAACTACTACCTTGCCAGTAAGCACTCCTTCAACTTCTTGCTTTTCTTCAATTTGAACGCCAAGAGCTAATAATCTATCTACCTTTTCATTATTCTTTTCATTTTGCCAAAAAGCAATATAGCCATCAGCCATGATTTCACCAAAATCATCAAGGGCTAATAAATCTTCTTTTGTAGCCTTTCTTGCAGCATCTAAAGTTTTAAATCTATATGCTAATTGCTTTGCAGCCTTTTTACCAATATTTGGAATGCCTATTGCAAATAGAACTTTATCTAGTGTTGTTTGACGAGAATCATCAATAGCTTTAATAACGTTAGATATCTTTTTCTCTTTGAATGAATCAAGCCCTTCTAGATCCTCTTCTTTTAGAGCATATATATCTGCGTAAGATTGAATCTTTCCTTCTTCGTATAGAAGCTCTAGCGTCTTTTCAGATAACCCTTCTATATCCATTGCTTCTCTAGATACAAAGTGAGACATTTGAGAAATAATAGCTGGAGCACATTCTTTGTTTGTGCATTTAATAAATACTCCTTGTACTTCAACTGGAGAGCCACAAGCTGGACAAACTGAAGGTGGTATAACATCAATAGAATTTTCTGTATGCTCTGCAATACCAGTAATTTCTGGTATTACATCGTTTGATCTACGAATAAATACACGAGAATTTATCTTTATATCTTTTCTCTTAATTTCTGAAATGTTAGATAGAGTAGCACGAGAAACAGTAACACCTGCTAAATCTACTGGATCTAAAACCGCAATTGGATTTAATTTACCTGTTCTAGATACTTGCCATAAAACATCACGAAGAGTTGTTGTTACTTCTTCTGCTGGAAATTTAAATGCTATTGCCCATTTTGGGAATTTTTCTGTAAAGCCATAACTATCTCTTAGTGCTGTATCATTAATTTTAATAACAGCTCCATCGATAAGAAAATCTAGATTAGGACGAACTGATAAGATATCGTCTAAGCCTTTTATGATGTCGTCTTTGTTATCGATTAATCTATAGAAAGGAGATGTTTTAAATTTTTGCTCTTTTAAAAAGCTTATCATCTCTTCGCCAGTTTTGAATTCTTTTCCTTCAATATAATTTACGTTATAGCAAATAACTTCAAGTTTTTTCTCAGCAGTTACTTTTGGATCTAAATTACGAATAGCACCAGCTACACCATTTCTTGCATTCTTAATTGGTGTTACACCTTCACGCTCGTTATATTTCTTTAATTCAGATAAAAGCATAATGCCTTCACCTTGAACTTCAACAGTATCTTTGTATTCAATAGATAGAGGTACACAACGAATTGTTTTAACTTGCTCTGTTACATCTTCGCCTTCAATACCATTACCACGAGTGGCTGCTCTTACTAATTTACCATTTTCGTAAAGAAGGTTAATTGTTAGACCATCAAATTTATATTCAAGTGAACATAGTGGCATTTTATTGCGATTTGCTGCAATTAGTTTATCTAGCCAAGCTATCATGGCTTCCTTTGTTTGACACTTATCTAAAGAATATAGTCTACCTAAATGCTTTACTGTTTGGAATTTCTTTAAAACTACATCGCCAACACGCTTTGTAGGAGAATTGTCTAGAACTACGCCCGTTTGCTTTTCTAAAGCTAGTAATTCATCATATAACCTATCATATTCAACGTCAGATACCGTTGGGTTATCCAATGTGTAATATTGGTAAGCATATTCGTTTAATTTTTCTACTAGTTCATGCATTCTATCCATAATTCACCTATATTATTTTACAACAGAAATAGGAGCTAAGCGAAGATTAAATTTCTTAACGCCAAGTCCTTCAAATTTAATATCTGCGTTTTCCCCTGTTATTGCCAAGATTTCACCCTTTCCAAATTTAGTATGTTCAACTATTTGACCAACCCTAAATTGTGTTAAATCTTTATCCGAAACTGGCTTTATTTCTTTCTTTTCGGCAAAAGATGGTGTTGGTTTTGAAGCGAATGTTGATGTATAGCCATAAGATAATTTCTTCTTTGGATAAGATACATCGTCATCATCATATGTTGGGGTCTTTAACATATCTGCTTCTTTTAAGAATATTGATGGCGTTGTGAAATTCTTTTGGCCAAAACGATATCTTTGTTGTGCTTGAGTTAGATATAGTCTCTCTTTTGCACGAGTTATCGCTACATACATAATTCTTCTTTCTTCTTCAATTTCATCAGTTGTTGTATCCATACGTCTTATTGGGAAGATGCCATCCTCCAACCCAACTACAAAAACACATCTAAACTCTAATCCTTTAACACCATGAACGGTAGCGATTGTTAAAACATTGCCACCTAGCTTTTCTTGATCATCTTCAGAAGTTTGAAGTGTTACTGATTGCAAGAATTCGTCAAGTGTTGATTCAGGATTATCTTTAATGAAATTTTTAATAACTGTAATTAATTCAGATAAGTTATCTAATCTATCTTTATCTTCTTCTACATCAACATCATACATTGATGCAAAGTCGATTGTTTCATATACATAATCTATAAAGGAATCTAAATCCATTAAATCCCTTTTTGCATATAGATCATTAACTATTGCTGCAAAGTTCATAAGCTTGTTCTTTGTAACAGTAGTTAAATCTAATTTAGATAAATCTTGTAGACCGTCAAATAAGGTTATTTTCTTAGCATCGCAAGCTTCTTTGAACTTTTCGATAGCACTATCCCCGATTCCTCTTTTTGGAACGTTTATAACTCTAAGAATGCTTTCTGAATCTTTAGGGTTTGTAACAATCTTTAAATATGCAAGAAAATCTTTTATTTCTTTTCTTTCATAGAATTTATGTCCACCAATTAAACGATATGGGATATTGTATAGATTACATTTTTCTTCAAAAGGTCTTGTTATTGATGATGTACGAACTAGGATTGCAAAGTCCTTATCTTCATAATCCGAATTACGCTTAAGCATATTTATTTGAGATAGAACATAGTCAGCTTCTTCTAGCTCATCCCATGCTTTTTTATATTCAACTTTAACGCCACCTTCTTTGTCCGTCCAAAGTTCTTTGCCCATTCTTTCTTTGTTGTTACGAATGACTTTATTAGCAACATCCAAAATTTGCTTTGTGGATCTATAGTTCCTATCTAGTTTGAAGATTTTACATCCTGGGAAATTCTCGACAAACTTTTTAATGTTTGTATAGTCGGCGCCACGCCATCCGTATATTGATTGATCGTCATCGCCTACTACAAATACGTTTGCGTATTTATATCCCAAAAGACGAAGTATCATATATTGAATCTTGTTTGTATCTTGAAATTCATCGACATGTATGTATTTATATCTTTCTTGATACTTCTCAAGAATGTCTTTTCTTTCAGCAAATAGCTTTAGAACTAAAAGCAATAAATCGTCAAAATCTAAAGCATTATTTCTAATTAATTCATCTTGATAATCTTGATATGCTTTTATGATTAATTGCCATCTCGGAATGCCTCTAATTTTAGATGCATAAGATTGAGGGTCAAAGCCATAGTTTTTGGCATAAGATATATGGCTTCTTATTTCTTTTATAATATTTTTCTTATCGTCATCAAGATTGTAGGCTTTTACTAACCTTGTAACAATCTTTGTTGAATCTTCATCATCATAGATTGAAAAGTTCTTTGTGTATACACCAAGTGCTTCAATATCTTGACGCAACACCTTTGTACAGAATGAGTGGAATGTAGATATTTGTGCGCCACGAATACCAGTTACATTTTCTATTCTATCTTGCATTTCTTTAGCTGCTTTATTTGTGAATGTAATAGCTAAAATGCTATATGGAGATACTCCCTTTTCAATTAAATTAGCAATACGGTATGTCAAGACTCTTGTCTTGCCAGAACCAGCCCCTGCTAATACTAATACAGGGCCCTCTAGTGCATATACTGGTTTTAATTGCTGTTCATTTAATAAAGATTCGTAATCCATGGGATTATTATATCATAGATATAAGGATTTGAAATACGAAATATCTTTATTTCTCGTATTTTGGCTTAACTCTTTGCTCTAGCATTAAAGAGAATGCTGTTTGATGATCCTTTCTCTTACCATTATTTAAAGTAGCCATTAAATCCATATCTTCTTTTGATAAAGTAAAATCAAAGATAGATATGTTTTCTATAATATGCTTTTCTGAACTGGATCCAGGGATTACTATAAAGCCCATTTGTGTATGCCACTTTGTTACGATTTGACCTGGAGTTTTATTGTACTTCTTTGCTAGTGTTTGAACTTGATTACTATTTAATAATTCAAGTGTTCTCCCTCTACCACATAGTGGAGCCCAAGACATTAACTTAATGTCTTTAGCATCAAGAGTTTCTCTTAACTTTTCTTGTGGAAAGAATGGATGACATTCTACTTGGTTAACTTGTGGTAGGATATCAAATTCTTTTAATAGTGCTTCCATATATCTTCCTTCAAAATTAGAAACACCTATACTTCTAACAATACCTTTCTTATAAGCATCAAGGATTAATCTATATACTTCTCTCCACTTTGGAGTTGGTCTATGAACAAATAGTAAATCTATATAATCTACACCTAATCTATCTAATGTATTTTGAACTGCATTAGGATTATTATATTCAGAAGCCCAAATCTTTGTAGAGAGGAATAAATCTTCTCTTTTAATGCCACTATCTTTAATAGCTCTACCTACTGCTTTTTCGTTTCCATAGATATTAGCTGTATCTAGCATCTTATACCCATTTTTAAGTGCGATAAAAACGCTATTATATGCATCGTTTGGTTCTAATCTAAATGTGCCTAAACCTACATTTGGCATCTTAATACCATTGTTTAAAATCAGTTCTTCCATAGTTAACTCCATTTATGATTCGCGCTTTTTAGCTTTCTTGCTTTTTACTTTCTTAACAATTAATACTACTATTCCAGCAATGGCGCCTGCGATTAGTATACAAATCACAACAAATGCTGCTGTATTATCTTCTGCATATTCTTTTAATTCATCCGAAATATATTGAGCCGTAACCTTATTGTTTGTATTCCAGTTTCCATGCCAGTTAGCGTCGCTTAAACCTGTAGGCATTTTTATTGCAGTTATATTCTCATCAAACGCCTTTCGGCCTACGTATTGCAAGTCTTTATTTAATTCAACTTTAGAAAGATTTTTACAACCCATAAATGCTTTGTTATCGATTGTCTTTAGTGTTGATGGGAATTGCACCATTTTTAAATTATAGCAATTATAAAAAGCCTTTTCTCCAATCGTCTCCAATCCTTCATTAAAAATAATACTCGTTAATGTACTATTATCTTGGAACAATGCTTCATCAATCTTTTTTAAACTACCTTTGATTGTGAAGTTTGTTATATATAAATTGCTTATATAATCTCTTGTTAATGACGTTGCATCTATTACTTTCAATTCATTTATATACCAGCCTGATGTTTTAGCAAAATATTTTGAAATGTTATCATTTGAGTAATTATTTACTTTTTGAGATATAGTTAGAGTTGTTACGCTACAATTTGCAAATGCATTTTGTCCTATGTTAATAACTTTACTTAAATCTAAAGTTCTTAACGCAGTGCACCCATTAAAAGCATATTGCTCAATAGTAATATTTTGGCCCTCAATATTAATTGAACTTAATAATTTACAATTTTCAAAGCTATGGGCATAAATTGTACTCGAGTCAGCTTTGATATCTAAAGACTTAATAGCTGTAGCCGCAAACGAATACTCTTTATATTTTACACCTGCATACAACGAAACAATTTCAGTTAAATTTCCGCAGTTTTCAAATGCATGTTGAGGCACTTCTTTAAGTATATTCAAATTTACTTTTTTCAATTGAGAACAGTTTGCAAACGATCCTTCCCCAATAGTTTCAATAGTTGAATCTAAAGCGACCTCTTTTATCCCAGTAGCATTGAAAGCATTTGCTCCAATTGATTTAATACCTTCAAATTTATATTCTGTAAGATTATTACAACCATCAAAGAAGTTATCTGGAATCACTTTTTGCCCTATAGGATTGATTTTAATACTATTAGTCATCTTTCCCTGAGGCATTAAGTTTGTAATACTTTTAACCACTTCTGTATAAATGTTATATTGTGTTATTCCGCTACATCCTACAAAGATTTCTTTACCTAAATCGCTAGCATTTGAAGGAAGTGTTATTTTATTCAATCCGGTACAATCATTAAATGCATAATCACCAATTGTTTGCACAGCACTTGGAATAGAAATACTTGTTAAGCTTTTGCACCCCTTAAAAGCGGACTCGCCAATTGTTCTCACCGTATTTGGAATAGAAATACCTGTTAATGACGCACAATTAGAAAAAGCTTCTGCACATAATACGGTTGGATTATTAGTTACTTCTATTGTCTTAACATTATTTGCAAAATATGTTCCGAATATACTTTCTATTCCATTTTCTAAAAGAGGAAGTTTAATGCTTTCTAAATTTCCAATTCCAGAAAATGCGCCTATGCCAATTATTGTAACTATATTTGTCAAATTAATTGATTTAATTTGGCAGTTCTTAAACGCATAATCTCCAATCTTTGTAACATTTGACCCGATACTATTCAAAACTAGGCATCCACATCCATCGAATGCATGATCTCCAATGGTTTTTATACTAGAGTTAATACTATTCAAAGTAAGGCCGCTACAGCCATCAAATGCGTGCGCAGGAATAGATGTCAATCCTGAGTTTAAAGAGATACTACTTAATCCTGAACAACCCCAAAAAGCTCCCTCTCCAATACTATTCAAATATGCAATAAACGCACCATTAGTTAGGTTTGAACATCCTTTAAATGCGTTATTGCCTACTGCATTTATAGTTCCGTTAATAGTTAGATTCTTCAAAGAAGAACAGCCTTCAAAATATGAATTTGGAATTGTTTGGGAATTTGCGTCCAATGTAATAGTAGTAATTTTTGAGACTAAGTCAGTTCCAAATATTTGCATTAAACTGTTTGCAAATACTTTAATTCTAATACTTGTAATTTTATTACATTCATAGAATGCATTTTCGCCGATATTTGTTATGGCTTCGTTTAATGCTAATTCCGAAAGATTAGAACAGCCCTTAAAAGCAGAATTAGGGATGCTTGTTAAGGAATTGCTAAACTCAACGCTTTCTAGGTTTTTACAGCCTTCAAATGCGCCTACACCTAAACTATTTATTGTAGACAAGAATGAAAAATCCGCAATTGATGCACAACTTCTAAATGCACATTCGCCGATATTGCTTAAGTTGCTACTCAACGTAAGCGAAGACAAATTTTCGCATCCATCAAAATAGTAATTTGGGATTGTGTTATTATTATCAGTTACAACTATAGTAGTAATTGTTTTGTATGCAGACAAGAACAAGGTTTTAATTGGATATTCCATTTTTTTAATTGTTGCATTTGCAACCTTTTCGCACCCATAAAACATTGAATCATCATATTGGGCTCCTGTCGTATTGATGCTAACCGTAGACAAATTCGTGCAATAACTAAATGCTGCATATCCAATTGAAGTAATTGAACTTGGAATTGTAAGATTAGTTATTGCCCCACAACTAATAAAGGCGTGCGATCCAATCGATTTAATACCATCTCTTAGATTTAGCACTGATAGTGATTTGCAGTTTGAGAAAGCATTATCGCCTATATTTTGAAGTTTTGTCAAAGAATCTATTCCATTCCACTTTTGGCAATTATTAAAAGCATTTTCAGAAATGCTAACAACATTACCTATCCCCGTAATAGTAGTTAAATTTTTACATCCTGCAAAGAATGAAGGAGCGATGACATTTGGATTATTATTAATATTAATCGTACTAAATGTTGAAACACTTGAATCTCCAAATATATAAATCAGCGCATTATTTACCATTGGCATTGTTAAAGTTGAAGTAAGGCCAACTGAATCAAAAGCTTCATTGCCAATTGATGTGATACTTGAGCTTATCTCAGTTAATGTTAAATTTGAACAACCATAAAACGCATATTCTGGAATCGCTGTAATTTGTGAATTTAAATTAAATGTATTAAGCCTTGAACAGTTGTAGAAAGATCCCATACCAATACTTGTTAAATTTGGAATAAACCCAAATGTTGTTAACGCATAACAATTCTTAAATGCATAATCGCCAACGCTATTTATCGAGCCCTCAATATTTAATGTTCTAAGTGATGTAAATCCTTCTAAGAAATGGGCTGGCACCCTTGTGTAACTCGTAGCTAATGTTACATTTTCAATGCGAGCTGCAACACTGTCTCCAAACAAGTCTTTTAAGCTTGACTGAATTGCAAATATTTCCAAATTTGTTAGATTAGAGCAATCTATAAATGCATCATTACCAATACTTGAAACATCTTGTTTTAAAACTAATGTTGTTAACCATATACAACCATAGAATGTTTCTTCTGCGATACTAGAGACATTATTTAATGTAATTGTCTCTAAAGCTGCACATCCTCTTAAGGCTCCCTTTCCAATTGTTTGAGAATTACTTATAAATGAAAAATCTCTCAAACTTGAACAGTTCATAAAAGCATAATCGCCGACATGCGAAACATTTCCATTTACATTAAGTGTTTGTAAATACGTACAATTTTTAAAAAACTCATTAGGGATTGTCCCGTTATAAACATTTAGATTAACTGACTTTATATTAGGTAATGCAAAAGAGTCAAACAAATATGATAACCCGCTTTCGTATCTTGAAGATATTGAGACAGCGCCCACACTATTGCAACTTCCAAAAACATTATTTCCAAATTCGATATTATCACCAATAATATCAACACTATCAGCATTAGAACAGCCCCAAAATGCTTTTTCGCCTACGTTTACAGCATTAGATCCTAATGTGATAGAATTAATCATTTTGCAGTTATAAAAGGCTTCTTTCTCTATATTAATAATCGCGCTAGTATCGATTCCTTCCAACTTGGTACAATTATAGAATGCAGAAGCTCCAACGCTTCTTATATTTGCAAAGCTTCCAATGCTTGTTAGATTTGAACATTTATAGAATGCTTTTTCGCCTACCGTCTCGATATTTGTATCCGTATTTAAAACAACTAAGGCGGTAAAACCATAGAAATATTCGTTTGGCACATTCTTTAATCCATAGATTGTTGCCCTAGCAATACTGCTGCTGTTTTTACTATCAAAAACATTAGACAAAATGACGCCATCTAAATATGGCATCTTAATCTCTTTTAATGAGTTATTTGCGCCAAAAGCTTGATCTCCAATAGTTTTAACAGATGAAGGAATATCTATTGTGCTTATCCTAGAATTATTATAGAAGGCTTTCGCTCCTATTGATTCTAGCCCATCATTAAGCATTATTTGCGATAAATTAATACAGCCACTAAAAGCACTATTCCCGATGCTCTTTAATGCTATATTCGTACAATTAATACTACGTAAATTTTTACATCCTTCAAATCCACTATCGCCAACGCGAATCAAAGATCCATTAATTATTACGCTATCTAGGACCTCATCATTTGCAAAGCTTGAATTTCCTATTGTAACATTTTCCCCTGTTATTGTAATTGTTCTTAACTTTGGCATACCATCCGCAAAATCGTTTGGGATATTTGAATAATTATTTAAATATAAAGACTCAATTTTGCCAGCTGAACTTCCAAAAGTAGAATCGATAGAATTTACTGCATTGTCGTTTTGCAAAGTTAAAGTTGTAATATTACGGCATCCGCTAAACGCATCGTTGCTTACAGAAGTTAATGTCTTTGGTATTTCAATATTATTAATTGATGTACAATTTGCGAATGCCTCGGATTTTATATTTGTAATTTCTTTACCGAAAGATATAGATTTTAGTTTCGAGCAATCGTAAAAAGCTTTTTCTCCAATATATGTAATTCTATCAGAATTCTCAATTATTGCTAGGTTTATACATTCTTCGAATGTATTATCTCCTATAATATAGTCTCTATCTCCTAGAACAACTAATCTCAAATTCCAACAATTTTTAAAGCTAGATTCTTCTATTGTTGCATTACTTTCTGTAAATACAATCTCCTGAACAGACTTATTCTTTTTAAATGTCTTCTTTGAAACCTCTTCAACACTTAAATCATCAATCTTTGCCGGGATTGTATATTTCAACTTTTCTTCATTGAACAAACCATCTATTATGATTGAGTTATTATTCCCATAAATATAGTAATATGTATCATCATATCCATCATATCTATTGATGTAATATCCATACATCGAGAAGAATGTTATTGTCATCAATACATATACAGCAACTGTGCCCAACGAGTATTTAAACATCTTTGGACGCTTATATTTTTTCAAATTCCTATATATGCCAAGTCCACTTAACAATGCTATCACTGATAAAACTGCAAATATTGTCAACAAATTAGATCTTTCCCACATCTCTTTTAACAACGTGAAATTATACTTTGCTGCAAAAGTTGTAAGAATAGTAAAAGTTATAACGCCAACTGCACTTGGAGCATATTGCAATGTCATATCCATTGCTCTTCTCATTTTTATATTTTCATCTACGATTCTTTGGGCATGTTCTATAAAGGAAATTCTAAAAATATTATATAATTTGTTTAAATTATATTTATTATATTCTTCATATTCTTCTTCGTTTTGTATGCTTTGAATTACTTCTTTTTTTATCTCAAAAGAATAATTCTCTTTATTCAACTCTTTATTGAACAACTCAGACAAAACTTTACAATGAGAAAACAATGATAAGTGTCTATCCAAAAACAAACTATAGTACTTTAAAATATATTCTAATGCGCTAAGCTCCATTATTGGAGCCTCATCAGAATAATCCATTTCTAAAAAGTTCTCACTTTCTGCACCAATTGTTTTTAATAGATCATTTATAGGCATACCTTTAACGCATATGTTTTTGGCAATAAAATTACGTGCCTTATCTAGCAAAGAAAATACTGTCTTTTGCTTTGGCTCTTCTAGTTGTAAAACGCGGCCTATACGTCTTAATAACGCATGAATTTTATACGCAAATATTCGCAACTTGATTAACCCAGCTTTTTCTTTATACTGATGCTGTGCATACTTATCTTTGATAATATCGGCTTGTTCTTCCCAAGTTTGTACAAATTCCAATTCACTTACTTTTTCTTTATTTATAAATGAATTAACATCAGATACAAACTTATTGAAATTAGCATATCTATATTTTTTATTTGTTGGAAGTTCGGCAAATTGCTCCTTTTGGCCACAAAAATTAACGCCTAAGTTAATCAAATCCATAATTTTAATTTGATCCAATCTTGCTACGGATAGAATTGCTGAACTACTTAAAGCGTGTTTTGCAATGTTTTTATCTTTTTCTATAATAGATTTAAACCCTGTTAAATCTTTTTCGTCGATAGATATATCATAGCCCAAATTTTCTAATTGCAAATCTATTGAATCTACAGGGCGAATAAAACTATTAGGGATATAATCATCCTCGATTTTAAAATCTTCTATTAAGTACTTAAGAGGAATATCCTTCGGAGAAAGAGGATTAGCTCTTTCCGCACTGATATATCCAGGTTCTTTTTTCTTACTAGCCATTTATTCCTTAATCGATTACAAAGCTGCCCTTACGATCAACTTCTGCTAATACATATTTATTTGAATTTATTGTTATTGTATAGAAATATGTTCCAGCGGTTGCATAGTCAAAATCTATTATTTCATTTTCACATGCTTCTTCTGAATAATACTTAATCGTATAATCTATAGACTCATTCTCTACAACACCATCGAAAACCAACCCATTTGAATCTAATAAAGAATCTCTAATAAGAGTTATGGTTTTTGGTGTAATATTAAATGTTGATTCAAATGCAATATGGTAACATGGATTAACATATAAATCTAATGAGATTCTATATTCACCAACATTATGTGCTTCATATTGCACTTCTATTATATTGTTATCACCGGAATCATTCTTTAATACTTGCAAATTTAAAACATTTCCGCTGCTTATAATTCCATTACGAAGATTAGTAAGATCTACGCCCTCAAAATGACTCTTTGTTACAAAGCCACTAATTTGCACAGTCACTGTATGCGTACTTCCATCATAAACGACGCTATCTATTTCAGGATATGTTATTTGCATTCTTCGATATATCGTTCCAATCGCTGTTGTTGTATTAATTGAATATTTATTTGAACTAATTTCTGTTACCGAGAAATTATAATCCCCAATATTTTTTGCTCTAAAGGTTAACATAATATAATTTGATTCTTTTTCTAGAGTAAAGATATTATTTGCCGTAAAAGAAGTAACGCTTATATCATTTATGTCATTCGTATCTATAAAGCCTGAAATCTTTAATGTAATGTCTTTATATGTACCATCGTATTCATTATATTCATCATATTGCCATTCTGTATTAAGAACGCATGGCGTAATACTGAAATTAGACTCAACCGCACTTAATTCATAATTAGGCAAATTACTATTACTCTCTAAGGAAATAGTATAATCAGCTACATTTTTACATTTACAATAGAATTCTGCGTGGCCATCTACTAGCGCAACGTCAACAGTCTCTGCCCCAGTTACATTAAATCCATTTTGAATAGCGCTTAATCCTAAAGAATTTAAACCATCCACTTTATACGTTATTGAATGGTATAAACCGTCATATTCATGAGATTCATTATCGCCTACTATATCAACGCTATCAGCGCTTAATTGTTGCTTATGAATTACTACTGTTTTACTGTAACTGCTCAAAGAATAGTCAGAATCAAGACATCTACTAATTGCAAATGTATATTCTCCGGCATCCTTTATGCTAAATAATAGACATAGTTTGGTACTATTTTCAATTATTGTTTGAGTTGGAGCTAGAGTAAATGCTGAAGAGAACATAGATAGCGAAATATCATCTCCTGCTATAAAGCCAGATATCTCGAACTTAATATCATACGAAGAATTTACAAATGTATATTCATCATATCCAACATAGTTAATTGTTAAACTCTTTGGTCTAATATAAATTCTCTTAACGCCACTTGAAGTGTAACTATAATTAGTATTACTAAAGCTATTTACCTCACAAGGGTAATAACTACTTTGTACATCTTTTGCCTTGAATACCAATTCTACATAGTTGCTATGTTTTCTAATCTCGCTGATAGTTCCGTATCCCAAAGCAAATTGGCTTATCTCAACGTTATCAGCATCAGCACCTACAAAGCCCGAAATCATCAATGATATTTCATGATATTGATTGTCAAAATCGAAGACTTTAACATCCTCACTTATGATCCAATAATTCGTCAACTCGATTGCTGATATTTCAAAATTCGTTGAAATGCTAGGACAAGCATAATTCAATTGCACAGTATTTATTGGTAAAATTTGGATTGTCTCTTTATCAACATTTGTTTTAGCTATAGTATATACTAAATTACCATTTACAATTTTTGAAGAATAATTAGCAGACGAATCGGTTTTGCGCATTACACTAAACATAGAATCTTTTGTTGTACCATTCAAATCTGCTGCACTTAAATTCTTTATTGTCACATCAAAGCTTTGTTCTGCTCCATTGTAGTTGAATGATGCGTTTCCAATCTCAACTTCTATTGCTCGTTTGTCTATACTAATAGAAGTTTCATATCTTGGCAAATAGTAATTGCTAGCCAAAGCGACATCCCCTAAGCCATAACAAATATAATCATATGAATGGCAATCTTTGTTTTTAAATATGATTATTACTGACCCAGCAGCTGATGAACGGTCGATTGTTATTGTCGCATTATTATTAAACCTAAAGAATGAATTTACAACATTATCTTCTTGCCCTTGAACAAAACCTCTAATGACTAATTTCTTCTCAATATCATATCCGGTATATGTATAATTTGTTGTATTTTCATCAACCCATTCTGCTGACAATTCTTTAGCAACTATACTCCAATTGCATTGATAATTGCTTGGCAATGCATAATTACAATTGCTTGGAAGAGAAAGCCTTGCAGTATATTGTCCGACTACTGTTGCAGAATTTTCAGAAATACTTGGGGTTAATACATCGCCTTCACATATTCCATCAACAGTATAATTTAAAGTTTTGCTTTCGCCACTATATACAAAACTGCGGTTTGTATCCCATGTTATTGATAAAGTTTTTTGCAAAATTGTGATTCTATGTTCTACATCTGCAATACGATAATTAGATAAATTCTCGCTGTTTATTTTAAAACTGTAACTACCAACATCTTTTTTGCTATAAGAAAGTGTTACAATGCGTTCAGTTCCAGAATTATGAGAACTCATATCGCTAGGAGCAACATTTGTAACAAATGTTGAACTATCTATTAATGTGGCATCCTTCTCTAGCAATCCACTAATGCTTAAATTAGCAGTTCTTAGCGCGCCATTATATACTAATGAACTTCCACAATCCCAATATGTGATTAATTGCTTTTCATTAATTGTCCACGATGTAGATGTGTTAGCATTTAATTCATAGTTTTTATGAGAAAGCGATGCCGTTACAGAATAAGTCCCAGCATTTGTTTGCTTGTTGTTTGTATATGATAAAACTACAGTATCTTTGCTGTTTGTTAATGCATTAGTGTATATCTTGCTTGTTATTACAGCTTCTCTTGTTTGCTCTTCTCCATTATATGTATAATCAATAGTTCCCCAATCTAAAGAAATCTTAGTTCTATATACATAATATGTATACATTTTATTTACGTAGCTTGTAGCAAGCTCGTAATTTGAAGAATTGAAAGAATCTTTCAACCCAAGTATTTCAACTTCATATGTACCGGCATCAACTGCCTTATTGTTGATAGTATAATTTGTATAAGTATCTTGGCTTGATGCTCCTGTATTTGTATATATAATTGGCAAAGTAGTAAACAAATTACTATCTGCAGGCAAATAGCCTTTAACTTTCAAAGATAAACCAGTCAAATATTCCCCGTTATAAGTAACAGTATCGTTTGAACTTTCTTTTTCTAAATAAATCTCAGCTCTATTAATAGTAAATACTTTTGACAATGCACTTGTAGTGCCAACTAACGTATAATTTGAATTATCCGCAATAGATTCAACACTAATTGTATATACACCTGCATTCTTGGCTTTTGGAGAAGAAATTGTGCTTCCGTCGATGTATGCAGATCCTGAGCAACTATAATTAACATTTACTGCATCAGCTCCAATATTTGCGTAATTAATTTCAAAGCTATGAATTGTACCATCATAAGTATAGTTAGTTGCTGGCCATGTCCAAGCTAATACTTTTGGATAAATTTCTACCTCTAAATGAGAATTTGCTAAAGATGTTCCATCAAAATCATAATTTGAATTTGTTACGCTATTAACTATTAGAGAATAAGTCCCCGCATTTCTTGCATACAAGTAGAAAATACTCCTATTGGTGTCATATGTTCTATATTCGAAAGTTCCTCCTTGTGGTTTTGAAATAGACAAATCCCCTATTCTAAAATTTCTTGCATACGTTGAATCGGCAAACCCACTCACAGTCAATTTAATACAATCAATATCATCTCCTGAATATACATAATCAGATGAAGATGCACGAGCTAGAGCAAATGTTAGCACTCTTTTGTTAATTGTATAAGCTTTAGTCAAATTGTCTTCTGGAAGACAATAGTTAGAGTTGCTTAAGCTAACTAATCTTATGCTATAATTCCCCGCCTCTCTATAAGTATCGACTACCATTCCATTTTTATATACGGCATACGAGCCAGATACGGAATCACCACTGCAAACATTTGAGAATGATGCAGTATCATTTTTATTACTTCCATCATAAGTAAATGTATTATTTGACCAAGTTACACCAACGACTCTTTTATTAATAACCCAATTAAACATTTTAGTCGAATCATTAATTGCATAATTACTATTATTTAGATTTGTTATTGTAGCAATATATGTTCCTGCAGCATTAAGCCTATAGTTTGCCATATTACTAATAGTTGGAGTTAAAGAATCTTTCTCCCCGCTATCTTCTCTTACACACAATCCAGTAAATACAGGCTTAACCGAATGATAATTTTTATCATAAACAAAATCATTGTCCGTATATGCCTCTAATGTATCTCCATTAACCCAACTATTTGTAATTGTCTTTTGATTAATCGCGAAAGAGTAAGTTAGATTTTGAATAGTATAATTAGAGAAGGTATTTTTACCTTGAGCTATTGTATATGTAGTTGCATCAATTGCTTTAAATTTTACAACAATACAACCATTATCTATAACTACACCATTTACCATGGTTACTTTACTTGCTGGGGTGCAGTTATATGTAAAGAACGAATTATCTACTGAATTTAAATCATCTCTAAGTGGAGTATTTACAAATCCATCATATCTAAACCCGAATTCATGATATTTACCATCATAAATAGTTGCCGGGCCATTATATTTAGACACAGTTATTGATTTTTTCGTTATTTCCCAATTATAGTTGCACGTATCGTCAACCTTATAATTTGTATTAGTTGTTGAAATTGTTGCTGTATAATAACCTACATCAATAGCAGTCTCGTTATTATATGCCAATGGGATTTCATCGTTACCACATCTATTTGTAACAGATGCAACAACACTATGATTAAAGCCATTATAGACTAAATTATCATCTGTGTCCGATAAGTGCCATTCTAGTTTCAACAATCTAGGTTTAATATTAAATGTTGTACTACATTCTTTATCTTCATAGTTGTTTCTAAATTGTTCATTCCCAATTGAATTAATTGAGACATTGTATGAATCTGCAGAAATGCCTTTAAAACTAATAACCCTACCATTTGTACTGTTATTAATTGTTGTTGATGTACATTTAGGATATGATCCTGCGAACGTAGTAATGTTATTAATATCTCTTTGGTAAACATTTGAGATTGTTAATTGAAGAGCTTGTTCTAATCCGTTATAAGTAAACTCTTTTGTTCCCCACTCTACAGTATAACTAGCCTTGTTTATCTTTAGAGTTGAAGTCATATTCTCAGAGTTAAGAACATAATTATTATAATTAGAGACAATACTATTAATAGTTGTTGTATATTCTCCAGCATCTATTGATGAAAAACCGATTGTTACCTTTCTATCATTATTGTCTATTAAACCTATAGAGCCATCACTAACATATGTCATTTTTTGCATAATGTTATTTCTTGTATATTGCTTAGCATCATCGTTAAAGAATCCAGTTAACGCTAGCTCCATTGCTTGAGATGCTCCATTATAAGTCAAAGTTTTGTTAGACCATTGAGCATTAATAACCGCTGGATTAATCTTAACCACTCGTGACGTTAATAATATTGTAGAAGCTTCATAGTTATTGTCATTAAAACCTAATATTTGTATATTGTAATCACCAACATTCTTTGCCTCAACTTTTACTTTCAATGCACCATCATTTGGTTTTTGTTCTGTCGTGAATACCAAGCTCGATGTATTTAATTGAAGACTATTATTTGCATTTTGAACGTCAGTTCTTGCTAGCCCAGAAATTGTAAAATCATATATTTGAGTCTCACCATTAAAGGTTTTGGTTGTAGCCGAATTCCAACTTATAGATAAATTCTTTTTAGTAATCGTCCAATCTTGAGATAGTTGAATTCCATCCTTAAATGTATAATCAGAATTGTTAATACCTGTAATACTTGTAGTATATGTGCCTACATTTTTTTGTCTATTATTATCGTAAATAAACGCTAGACTTGTGTCAGTAGGCGCACCGCCAACTACAGATGGGGTGATACTGTGTTCCACAGCATCATACTCATAAGTTATTGTTTTCCAATCCACATCTATTGGCTTTTGATTAATTAACAGCGTTGATGGCAATGTAATTGTTGTGTAATTATCAGCCTCAACCCCTACTTTTGAAAATACAAATTCAACATTATATAATCCTGCATGATAAGGCGATTGCGAAACAAATACATTATTATGATTTACGTCATACTTTGATACAACTTTAATATCTGCTGGCAAAGTATGCGGATACGAATACAATACATTCGATCCATTATAAGTAACTACTCTTTGTGGCAATTCTTCTGTCATAGAATCAAACGTTAATGCTTTTTTATTAATTGTTATTGCATAGTTTTTGCTTGCAATCGCGCGCTCTCCTGTTGGAGCTGTCACGATTACTTTCAACAAATAATTACCAGATTGATTGTAATTTCTAAATGTATGATTAAATGTATAACTACTTGCATTATTAACAGTATGAGTATCAACTATTGCAGAATATCCGCTATCATTAATTTTCTCTAAATTATATTGCAAAGAAACTCCAGTTTCTTTACAAGCATGAGAAGCAGTAGATTTAAATAATATTGATTGACTCTCATCAAATGTAAATGTCAATCCACTTCCAGGATAAACTTGACTTCCAACTTGAGTAGTGCTCTCGTTTATTGTTGGCGCAGTTAAATTCCACTTTGGAGTTAATACTATTGTTTTTTCGCTTACATTTAATAAATCTGACGTTTTTTCAACAGCAGTGTCGCCGTAATACCAAGTTAAATTATCAAATCCAGCACGAGTAATATTTCCTCCAAATTTTTTTAACTTTGGAAAATATACAACTTCCCCGTCATTTGCTACATTAACGAAATCAATACTTGTAACTTTTTCGTTATATGGGAAATAATTACCCCAATCTAACTCAACAGTTTTAACTTCACTCCAATTTGCATACAATACAGTATCTCTTGCGAATGCAACAGTATTATTCCTTGTCAAAACTGTTTCCATTGTATATTCGCTGTCGCGATACCAACCTCTAAATACGCTACCAGGATTTGAAGTAAAGCCATCCCTTGCAAATTTATCATTATTGTATATAATTGTGTCTTCGATGAATGAAGTTGCTTCTACGCCTAAATTTTTAAGCATTGACAAATTAACATATGCTTTATCTTTTGGAAGGATTAAACTATCCAAATGAATATTACTATTTGTTTCGAAATCAATAATGATATTGTCTTTTTGATCTTCAACATTAAGTTGTGCTCTATTATCATAAGATATATGTCTATACTCATTGTACAAATTCAATGGTATGCTTACTTCAATATTATTGTACTGTTGATAATCTACCTTAATCGCAGTTTCTTCGCTTTCTAATATAAGTTTCTTTAATGATGGTGCTTTTATTGATTCCATGCTGAAGTCTTTATCAGAATAATAGTCAATGGTTTTTATTTTCTCACCGCTAATAGCATCTTTCCCTATTGTTTCTACAGAGCTTGGGATAATTAAGGAATCAATATTGTTTAATGAAATAGCGTTCTTCTCAATAACTTTTACATTACTGTTTAAATTGCCGTTTTCATCATATTCACCGATTTGCACGCTAGTAATGTTGCCACTATCATTAAGAGCATTGCTTAAAATACCTACGACTGGCTTATTGTTGTATGTTAAAGGAATTACAATAGAATCATTAACGCCATAATATACCTTAGATACATAATAGCCATCTTCATATCCTTCGACATTCTCATAATATTCATAGCCTAGCAATCTATCTTGAGCAAAGATATAGTCGATTTGTGGAGGCAATTTAGATATACCTAAACTTACTCCTTCAATTGTACAAATAATCGCACAAACTATAATATATAGAATTGCTTTTCTTCTTTCTCTTCTATCTAGGCTGTTTTGCAATGACTTTTTGTCTTCTTCTGAGAAAGAATATTTATAATCAAAATTGCCAACCAATGGTAAACGTGTAGTCTTATCAACAAATAAACTAACCTTTCTTGAAATGAACAATAGGAAGAATATTGCAACAGCTTGCATGCCGCATAACAACAACAAGTCTGTTCTAAATGCGTCAAAGGCAACACAACCTATAATAAATTGCAAAATTATTACTAGTTCCCACGCACCCGCAAAAATATATTCGGACATGATAAGTACTTTATTGTAAATTCCTTTTCCGACAAAAACATACTTTAAAATTAACACGGCAATTTGTGCAATATTAATAAAAATTGAGAACCAATAAAAGACTTTTAGTGAAGTAGGATTTCCTCTTTTATTCCCTAACGCAACTATAACAATAGAAATTGCCAAAATAAAGCAATAGCTAACAAGGGAACCTATAAAGTTCCATAATCTAGCCTTGTATTGTTTATCCGGTACTACATTATACTTTGCGTCCATTATTCCTACTATTTTATCAGTTTTTCAACTGCTTGTCTTATATATGATTTATAATCTATTTTAGATAATTCTGAGGCATGTTCAAGTACTCTAACTACCTTGCCTTCTTCAATGTTTTCTTTAGATCTATAATAGATAACATTATCTTCAGCTCTACGCCAAATTTTCAAAACTTTATTATTTGTAGTTGCAACATTACAACAGTTGCAAATATATTCATCTTCACTACCTGGGACCTTTATTGCATATGACTTATCTGAGTCAAAGAAATAATCTCCTCCGCAAGATTTACAAGTCTTTATATTTGAAGCTAATGTAATCTTTATATAATCAGCTGGGACATTTACAATTGCCCCTAATTCTTCTTTAAAACTCTCTAAGCAACCATATTCAACATAATCTTCTTTGAAATCATCATACTTTCCACTTGCATCTTCTAGCACGCCAAAGATAAAGTTGAATAATTTATTCTCATCTCTATCGCCTTTACCATTTATTAACTTATCTCTATTTTTTCTATCCAAATTGTTTACTAGATATTTATATGAATACTTTGCAAAATCTGCATCAGTCGCAATTTCTTCTCCGGTTAAGCAATTAATAAATGAATACCTCTTTGTATCCCCTTTACTTTGAGCGCCAGTTAAGAAGTGTGATATTACTCTATCTTGTCCATCTGGATACATCTCATCATGAATCCAGCTTAGATATTCTTTACAATCACAATAATTAACAGTATCCTCAACCGTTGTTATGTTTCTTAAGAAATCTTTTTTTGATTGAGTATCTCTATTTATTTCATAACCTTTATCCAATAGGCCCTTTTGTTGTTTACCATCGCCTTTAATGTAAATGCTCTTCAAATGCCATTTTCCACATCTCTTGCATTGCTTCATGCATTCATTACAGCCAATCGGATATAAAAACTTATCTTTGCCAATGTTAATCTTCAATTCCTTGTCTATATGCAATTTCATTGGCTCTTTATTATTTTGAGCATTCGCCTTTGAGTCATTCTTACAAATTGGACAAGTAAATGAATTCTGAATACTTTCTTCTTCCTTTGCAAAGAATGGAGAATAATAAGTGATATATTCAGCATCCAAAAATTCTGACTCGTCAGCTCTTGGATTCTTTTTCTTAAACTCAACTTTAATTGGAGTCTTTAAATACTTAATACAATAAACAGCTTGAACTGTAATACGTTCAATATTTGAATCTTTTAAATAATATGCCTCTAGCGCATCTTCTAGATTCTTTTTAAAGTTTGGATCATATTCTTCTGTTTCTTCTTCAAGAGGAACTTTTCTATTATCAGCATTCTTTAATTTTTCTTGGAACTTCTTTTCATCAACGCTATCAACTACATTATATTTATATTCGTTTTCGCCAATGTAAGTAGCATATACTAAGATATTCTTTGGCTCATCGTTTTCGTTAATAGATCTAAAGATACAGCTACATCTATATACATAGTCTGCGGCAGCTGATTCTCCAGATATAATACTTACTTTAATTGAACCAATCTCTGGATCATTTTTATCTATAATGCTATCTGATATTGCTGATTCAATAGAATCTCTTGTATCATCGGCGATATTATCTAATTGAAGGTTTACTTCTTGCTTAAAGAAAGCAACTTCAGAATAGGCTTCCTCAAGTAGAACCTTTTTGTTACGTTCATTATCGATAATATCCCAACCATCAGAATCCTTTGCGCTATTAATACTATTGTAGAAGAAATAATTATACTTTTGAGCTTCGCCTTCTACTGGCTTATCGATTGAGTTATTTGTATTTAGGTTAGTATCAACAACTACATATTTTTTATCCTTAATTAATATTGCTGTACTATTTTCTTGTGGAAGATAATTTGGGATAGCAACCCCAGGACTTCTCTTTTCAGAATTGATAGTCTTTAATAGCTCGGCAATTTCAACTAAACTTGCATTATTCATTCTCATCGCCTCCGCTAATAATCTTACTGAAGTCCTCAACTGTTAATTGTGATACAAACTTTGTCATATTATCTGCGTTGTTTCTAACAACTGAGCAGAAATATTCAAATAGATCAATAATAGGGGTCAACTTGTCTTTGATATGTTTTGTATATCTATTTAAAATCGGATTTGTAATATCTTGAATCTTACTTATATTAAGATACGATTCATTCTCCAACTTTTCCTTTTGGTTAGAAAACGCTTTTTTAGCTTTTTCTAATTCTGCCAATATTGTAGACATTTCGTCTGTGTTATTCTTTTGCTTACGCTTTGATGTTGTTGTAATTTGCACACCACCATCGTATTTTTCAATTTGCTCTTCTTTGTTATATTCAATTAATGCTTTCAAGAATGATATCATCTTTGTGTAATATAGATTGATTTGCTTAATAAATACATTGATATCATTTGTAGTGTCTTTTTCTTTAATGTTACTTTGACCAACTTTCTCAGAATATGATTCCGCTATTTCTCCTAATTCATTAAACAAAACCACATCATCTTTTGTCGATTGTATATTTGCTAATAATTTTTGGACTATTGGCTCGCCTTTCTTTAAAAACGCAAAATATTTAATTTCATCTTGTTTTTGCGCTTCTGAAATATCAAACAATTCCTTAATGCCATTAAAGTATTCCATCTCTTTAGAATCACTAGCAAAATTCTCTTTAAAGATTTCGCACTTATCTAATAGTTCTTTACCATAAGCATAGAAGTTAGTAGCATCATAATCATACAAACTCTTGTATACTTTATCTATAGATATCATGATATCTTCAAAAGTAGCAGAATTCTCATGTCTACCAATAGGCATAGATACAATACCTGTTGTATCGCCCTTCCAGCTTGAGAATAATTCCAATTCAAATGCTAAGAATTCAACAATAAATCCACTTAAATCATTCAATGGTGCGAACGAAATAATCTTTAGATTAGGTTGCTCTACTGCGCTTAATTTAACTCTATCGATTCTTCCGATTCTTTGTTCCATTTTTAATGGACAATACTTAATATCAAAGTTAATTAATATATCAGAAGTTTGTAAATCAACGCCTTCTTCGTATTTATTAGGTTCGACTACAATAATGCAATTTTTATTATCTGTATTGGCTTTTGATAGGTCTTTAATATCCTTTCCTATAGACCAAGCATCTTGAGGATGACGTCTATTATATACGCACAATGGCCAATGCTTAAATCTTGCAAAGTAATCTTTTTCAAAGTCTTTATCTTCTTTGAATTTTGTTGCTTTAAGAGTATTGTTATCAAATAGTGGCCCTAGGGTTTCTTTATAATTCTTTAGCCATAAATCGTAATCGCTTTCAATTCTTAGCCAATCTAAAATAGCATCATAATTATCTATCTCTTCATTCTTTTCAGAGAACAATAATACCTTGCCTTTTATCTTGTTATCTTCTGTTACCTTTTCATCTGTTATTAGTTGTAATAACATATGTAGTTTGAAGTTTGTATAAGAAATCTCGCCAACAGATTTAGAATAAAACTCTTCTCTCTCTCCAGATAATTGATCGTTAATCCAATTGTAGATTTCATAAGCGTGTTGCTTTGGAATGAATGCTGATCTAATTGCTTTTAAATTCTTTTCATGTTCAACTCTAGCTGCTTCAATTGATGTTGTATCATCTTGGCTAAGGTTATCCATATTATTATCATATTCATCATTTTCTCTTTTAATCTCTTCGATTAATGGATTCTCAACCATCTTATTAAACAATGAATAAGTGTCATCTTTTTCTACTTCAATTTCTTCTCTTACATCTTCAACGAATTGGTCAAATACTTCTTTTTGTGTAACGTGATCACTAAACAGGCTAGCCTCTTTTACGTCAAGGTGATGTTGCTTATGTTTATTAATTCTATCCATAAGCATATTGCCAACAACAATATCAAAAATCTTATCGTTTCTCTTTATGAAATAAACAATACCATTTCGCTTACTCCATAAAGGAAGATTTTGATAACTAGACACTTTATTACCTAAAGACTTACTGATGTAACTTGTGTGCTTATCATCTAAGCAATATGTTTGGTGCCTTGTTGATCTAATACCCATGCCTTGATACATCTTCTTCCATGTAACAACACCTTCTGGGTCTTTTACTAATTCACCAATAGATTTAATAATCTTTTCTTTACCATTCTTGTCGACTTTTTTATATTTATCTTCAAACTCATCTCTTGATTTATTGAAGCATACTTCATCGAACAATTCTTCATTAAAGAATCTTTCTTCTCTAATAAAATTAATTGCCGCTTCATAAATTGCTTCTAGTTTTACTTGATTATAATCATTCTTCTTCATATAAGAGATGAAATCTTTATGATTTGCGAATTTCTCTTTGAACAAGAATACATATTTTATAATGATGTCTTCATATGTATAGAAATTCAATGCATACTTTCTATAATCCGGTTTTCCTTCTCTAATGATTATATCTACTAATTCTGAAATCATTGAATCATCTAAGTTATATAATGCCTTTCTTATCAAAGCATATGAATCTTTACTTTCTGTTAATAACTTCAAAAGATAGAAGTCAATCATATCAGACTTAATTGGAGTAGCTGTCATAAAGATTTTTCTATAAGCTCTATTAGCTAAAGCGCTTACCTTTGGATACATACTATCTTTGTTTATAAAATAGTAATCATCGAATAATGGGAATACGAAATAATCATTAAACACAGCCATATCAAAAGGCAATTTAACTTTGTCCGAGAATTCATTTCCTGCTAATGTTCTATTATTCTCATTTCTTGTAATTGTCTTTGGCATTGGAAGCTTATAGCTTACATTAATATAATCATGTGCTTCATCTATAATTAGAGTTTCATATGACATATCAATCAAGAAATCTATAACGCAATACCCTTTGTATTCAACATTTTCGATAGGATTCTTAGATAACACATCTCTATATTCAACACTAATTCTATGCTTTAAAAGAGGATATTTTGGATCATCTTTTTCAGTTACAACCTTACTTACAATTAATACAGCAAATAATCTCTTAACTTCACGTGCAATTCTTTTAAATATTGCATTAATACTACTTTCATGAAGTGCCTTTTTTAGAGCCCCAATATTCTCTAGTAAATATATACCTCTTTTTCTCTTGATATAATCAAACTGTGTATAAATGCTATTCTTTAAAACATCGGCGTTAAACAGTGCATTAAATACACGCTCTGCATATTTGTCTTCATTGTCTTTAAATTTAATAATATCTAATGCTCTATCTACGATGTAGTAATACTCCCCATCTTCATCAAAAAAATAATCATTGATACTTATACCATCTTCTAAGTCTAATTCTTTATGTATTGCTTTTACTGTCTCCACAATAACTGGTCTTACTACTTCCATTAATATTTGATACTTTAAAGCATTATTGTTTGTGAATTTAAACTTATATGGGCTTGCCAATTCATGAATTTTCTCAATCAATGTACTTTTATATTCTTTTAGGATACTGCTAATTACTTTTACAGATTTTGAAGTTACAGTATCATCAAGCGTTGGAATATCATCTTTTGACTTTCTACAAGAATCAAATGCTGAATAAAAAACTGCATATAAGTCATCCAAACTCTTAATTGCAAAAACTCTTGGCATTGTTTCTGGCATAGCTTGAACATTCTTCTTGCCCTTATCAATAGCAAATCTTTCATAGAAATTTCTAATACCGAATTTTCTAGCAAGTTCCTTCTGCCATTTCTCTGCCATATTTTCATTTGGAACTAAAATTAATAATGAATTTAATTCTTTCCTATAAGCAAGTTCGCTTATAATCATTCCAGCTTCGATAGTCTTTCCCATTCCTACTTGGTCTGACAAAATACCACATTTACTGAAACGATATATGAAATCTTTTACGGCTTTGTTTTGGTATGAAAAAGCACTAGAGCCGGCTTCTCTCCATTCTCCAGAAATACCAAGGGAGATATAGTCTTCACTTTCAAGTTTTGCCTTTGGCTCTTCCTCTCCAGCTTTAATGACTTTATCTATTAACGCCCTTTTATTATCGCTTAGTTTTGAATTATTGCTTCGAATAGATTTAATACTACTTTCGATGCTGTCATTCAAGATTATTTCCATACCTTATATATCCTTAATCTCTAAATCTTACCCACATTGCAGGCCTTACGCCTAATTTAAACACAGAAGATGCTCTATTTAAACAACCATACTGGTCTATACATTTCACTTCGTCTTTACCGCTTGAATCTGGACTTCTCAGCCACCACCATTGAGCATTCTCTTTATCAAAATCAATGCTTTGTGGCAAGCCTTCTTCTTCAAATGCGATTCTACTGCCTTCAAATGACAAATATACTTCTACCTCATTCTCGCTTAACAAGAAAATCTTATCGTATGTGTTTTCACATAAATATTTATTTGCTTTTTTCGTATATAAAGAATCTCTTGAATTGTCTACTTCCATCTCAACAATTTGACTTTGCTCATCTTTATCAAAGCTATTCAATAAGAAGCTATGATTTAACCAATAATGCAAATTCGAATGGCTGTAGTTATTATCTTCGCGTTCATCATATTGGAATTGCTCAATAATCTTATCGCATATAACTAGTGACAATCCGTCTTTCTTATAAAGTGTTTTCCAATATAATTCTTTATTTCTATAATTGCCTAATGGTCTTTTTTCACCTAGCCCTATATATATTTTTTGTTCTTCTTCTGAAATGTCATCAAACAAGAAATAATATTCTTGTCTAATTCTATTTTTATCTTTTGTCAATCTCATAAGATTCTTCTTGATTGACATTATTTCATCATTTCTTTCTTGCTTGCCCTTTAATTTCGCTTTTAAATAATATTCCCATAAAACCGCATCTTTTGGATAAATATCAAGTTGTTCATCGATAACTTGGATTGCCTTTTCGTATGATTTTCTATATTCTAGTAACCCTTCTATTTGATCTAGTTTTTGATAATAATCTTGAGAACGCGAATCTCTTTTTGTAACGACAATTGGGTTGTTTCTTATATTACGTGCTTCTATGATAGCAGCGCTAATTAATTTTGCTAAGTCTTTATAATTATCTTTTTCAAAGCCATCAATCCAGTTTCTACCATCAGTAAACACTTTGGTTTCTGGGTCTGGTTCAACATTATCTAATCTATAAGTGATTCTTATTGCTTTTGGATTATGTTTTAAAACGTGACGAATTTCTTCATTACAATCTTTACTCTCTAAAGAGTCTTTTGACATTAGATATAAAAATACTGGGCAATGCTCTATGGCTGGCTTAATTCTTTCCCAATATAAACTCTTATCTGTTGATGCCTTTTCTAAGTTACGCTCACTATACCAACATAAAATGTCGTTGTATTTTGTTTCAATATAATCAGCGATTTCTTTTGCCTTATTCTTTTCTCTACTGCTAAAGCAAATAAATACTTTTTTATCGTAGTAGATGTATTTATTCTTTTCGATTTCTCTTGCTCTAAATGCAGCATCTAGTTTTTCTTTATAGCTATTGTATACACCTTGAGCCATAAAGAATTTTTCAATAGCAACTCTTACCTCAATATCTGGGAATAATAAAAGTAATGTTGCTATTTCTTTTACTTCATCTAAAGTCAAAATAGTATCTGATAAATTTGCTAGAGTTCTTTCGTATGCTTGATAGTTATTCGTTAATTTATAATCAGATAATGCATATACAAAATTTGCAAAAGCATTTTCAGGATCATATCCTTTAATTTGAGTAGTAATGACCTTTAGGTTATCGAAGTCAATTAAGTCGCTATGCTTTCTATTTAATGCGTCCTTGATAGTTTTCTTGAAGTTATCAATTTGCTCTTTCTTTAATTTCTCTGCGCCTTCTTTTATCTTTGCATATTCATCAACAGTTAAATGCGCACCACAAACTTCACATACATAGAATGTATCTCTAAAAATTAGACTCGATTCGCCACATCTTGGACATTTAACTACTTCTAGTTTCATAAACCCTCTAAACTACGCTTCCATAAACCATGCATCTGGATCTGGATTTGTATCTATCCCTTCTAGCCCTTCTAAATCACAAACTTTGATTGTAGATAATTCTTCATCAGTTGGATCTTGTATTTCTGAAACGCGGATAGATTGATTTTGCACAATTGTTTCAAACAAGTTTCTAACATCACGTGCATTGCCAAAATTCTTATCTCTATTTTCGTATTTATTATTTAAATAATTAACCATTAAATCTTCTGCGTCAGGTTCAAGAATAAACTGACTCTTACTACACATGCGTTTAAATATATTAAACATTTCTTGGCCTGTATAATCTTCGAAGTTAATGTATGTTTTAAATCTTGATCTTAAGCCTGGATTTGAATCGATGAAATCTTTCATTAATTCATTATACCCAGCAACGATTACAACTAATTCGTTTCTATGATCTTCCATCGCCTTTAGAATAGTATCTATTGCTTCTTGTCCAAAATCACGTCCACCATTACCATTTAATGTATAGGCTTCATCAATAAACAAAACGCCACCTAGAGCCTCTTCTATTCGCTTTGCTGTCTTTTCTGCTGTTTGGCCAACATAACCTGCAACCAACTTTGATCTATCTACTTCAACTAATTGTCCCGTCTCAACTATATCTAAAGCAGCATAAATTTTGCCCATCAAACGAGCAACTGTAGTTTTTCCTGTTCCTGGATTTCCAGTAAATACCATATGATAAGACATATCTGGAACCGGTAATCCTCTTTCTTTCTTTACCTTAAATACTTTAATTTGTTTTACAAATGCATTGACTTGTTGCTTTACTACATTCAAGCCCTCAAGACTATTCAATTCTGCTAAAACTTCATCTAAGTTTGGCTTAACAACTGGCTTTGATTTAGGCTCCTCTTTAGTACGTGTATTCTTAGGTTCAATTGGAGGATTAGATGGAACTGGTTTTGCACAGCCTATTTTAAATCTACAAAACTCCAACTTCTTCTCGAGTTTATCAAAATTGCTCTTCATTAAAGCAACTTTTTTCAAGTCAGAAGAAGTACTTGCAATGGACTTACAAAGATCCATTGCTTGTTCTATTGATTGTATTGCTGAAGTATAATCCCCAGCAGTCATTTCTATATCTATCCTCTTATTTAGTCGGATAAATTGGTCTTCCATAGCATATGCTGCCATCATTTACCCCCAATTACTAACGTCAGCCAAGCCTGCTGCTTCAGTTGTATCTTTATCAGCTTGTTCTATTTCATCTTCAATTTGTTTTGCTAATTCTTCATCTATCTCTTGGTTCGTAGAAGAATCAACTTTATTGATTGATGCATTTACTGAGCTAAACATAGTATCCATCTTCTCAAACTTCTTTGAGAACTTATTATTAAATGACTTTAATTCGCCTAAAATACCTTTAACTTCTGAAGACATATTCACTTTTCCAACTTCTTTCATGACTTCGCCTATAGTTTTATATAGGTCCATTTTCATAAAAGCTTCATCAATCATAAATTTAAATTGTTCTAACTTGTTTAGGATTTCTGTTGTCTTATGTCTAAAGATTAATTGTTGTCTTAAAGTTTCCATTAATCTTTTAACTTCTAAATTATCCCCTTGTTTTTTAGATAAAGTGATTTTTTGTTTTAGTGCATCAATTTTTTCATCATATATTGAAATATGATTATTGATAGAATCACTTACCATATCAAACTTAACATCTATTTGAACCTTATTTGGAGTTTTATTCTTCTTATCAAACATAATATTCCCTCTTATATCTCCATGTTTTGAACGTCAATTCCGCTACTTTGATTTGTAACAGTTGTTACATCGCTAACTTCTAAACCTTGATTTCTTACAGTAGTGTTTGCTTCTTCAAGTTTTCCAGCCATTTTTGTAACTTGCTTTTGCTTTGTATTTTGAACCATTGTATCTTCTAATACTTTACCGAATTGATCAACAATTTCATCAGGCAAATATGTTTCTTGATTTCTTTCAATGTTTGAAACAAGTGTTGTGTAATTTGCAATTTGCAAATCTAAAGCATCTTGCTTCTTTTGTAATTCATCTTTTTCTGCTTTGATTTGAAGCATTTGCTTTCCAATAATTTCTTGTTGTGCTTTGCCTAAAGATAGAGCTTCTTCTTTAAGTTGTGTAAATGTTTCAACTTTCAATTTGATTTGGTTGTTAATATTCTCTCTATTAACTTTAAATGTCATTAAATCAAGTTTGTTCTTTAGATAATTTCTATCTTCATAATATTTGTATGTAACCATACTTCTTTGATTAGCAAAGTGGTCAATTTCATTAATAGCTGAAGATATACCATAGAAGTTTTCTTGATTGCAATATAAAACTAATTGCTCTACATACTTTAAGATAAAACCATCAATAGCATAAACTGCTCTTGCGTTTTGATCTACAGAACCTGTTTTAATATTTTGCATAATAGCTCTAACACGATCTGCTTGTTCATAATATTTAGTTTGAGAAATCTTGTTATATGCTATATTTAGACTATTCAATATTTCATGCTTTTGCTTTTCAATATCGTAAATAGCTCTTCTCTTTGCTCTATTCTCTTCACGAGACAATTCTCTATCATCAGTCTTTTTGATTTCAACACCAAAAATTCCATTCATTTCTTCTTTTGTTACAGGCTTTTCTTTCTTTTTGAACCATAGCATAATTTAATTCCTCCTATTGTTTAGTTCCACATACTGAGCAAAATGCTGCACTCTTTGGAAGCTTAGCACCACAATTTGGGCAGTACTTATCTGTAATATTTATTGGGGCTTTTGCATTTCCGTTTGTTGTTAATGTTGTGTCTACGACTTTTTCTTCAAATTGCGAACGATTTATTCTTGCCAAATCTAATTCATGTTGAAGTGCTTTATCTTGTTCAGCTTGTCTTCTAGCATATTCCTTTTCATCTTTTTGACCTTCTAAATCATCTATTGCATATTTATTAATAATATCTAAAACTTTTGTAATTGTTTCATCTGTTTCATCAACAGTATTTACGTGCATAGCAATAGAGTTTGGTTGAAGAGTTAATCCAATTTTTGATAAAACTCCTAATGTTTTTCTTGAACCCTTGAAAACGTCTTTAGCAACTTCACCTAATTTTGCATGCAAATCATTTTCTGTTGTTTCTGGAGTAATTATTTTCTTTATAGCATCTGAAATTTCATCGCCTAACATTTGTCTATATTTAGTATTAATTTCAGCTTGCAAATCAGCCTTTGTAAGAGTTTTATCGAAAGCTTCTATTAGTAATTCATAATCAGTTACCATTACTTCAATAGAACCAACAACTGCGAATTTTAATTTTGCAGCAGGTAAATAACTCAAAGCGCATGTATGTTGACCGGCGAAGAATTTAATCAAGATTGTATTAAACATCTTATCTGGGTATAGATAGCAATCTACAACATCCTTTCTATTTCCGCCTAGCATATCTGCATCTAAGTGATACGCATTTGGGCTTCCTTGATACTTCATTCCGCCAACAAATGCAACAGATCCACTCTTAACATATAGATCTATGTCTGACTTTTTTAGTTTAATTTCTGTTTTTTCAACAAGCACATCTTTGCTTGATAGACCAACTTTAATGCTTTGTGTAAATAAACCCATAATTATATATTCTCCTTTTTGTCACATAATGAAACTTTTTTTCCGCATACCGGGCAATATTGTACCCCTTTAGGAAGTCTTTCTCCACATTGTTTACATTTCACAATTGCACCTAAATCTTCAGCTTCATACATATCCTCAGCTTCTACATTTGAAGATTTATAATTTTTCCCCGTAATTAAATAATCTAAAGAAACATCTAAAGCTTCAGCTAAAGTAGATAAGATACTAAAATCTGGATTCCCATCATTTTGCTCCCACTTGCTTACGGCTCTATCCGTAACATTCAATTTTTCGGCTAACTGTAATTGAGTAAGATTTAATTCTTTTCTTCGTTTTTTTATACGATCCCCTATTGTTATCACAATAAATCTCCTTATTTGCATTAATACTTCACCGTTCTCAAAGGTAGCATTTTAGCAAAACTCCACTATCCGTTGAGTTTATTATAACACCAATATATATTCATTAAAAGACTATTTTTAATCTTTTATTAAGTTTTTACTTAAATCTGAAATATCATCAATTAAACCAATTTAAAATTTTGATTATGAAATGACTATAAATTACTAATTTATATGACGTTTTATTTTTTAATTTACAATAGAAATATGTCTATTTCTTATTTAGAATAAATGTACACTTTGGATAATTAGAACACCCTAAGAATTTTCCATATTTCCCTTCTCTCTCCACAAGCTTACCTCCACATCTTGGGCATATACCTTTCTCTAATTCTTTTTGTGTTTGTTTAATAATCCTAACATGTTCTTTATTTGATATTTTACTTGATGCATTCATCAATTTTTCATAAATTTCATCCATTTCTTCAGTTGAAAGATATGTACCATCATCAAATTTTTTCAAATAATATTTCAAATCATCAAGATTAACAACATTATCGCAATCAATTTTGTCCGCATTATTCTGTACCATTACAACAAGAGAATTTACATGATATTTTTTGCCTATCACATTGCTAATATGATATACATGCGACTTGTTTTGCTTTAGCGGGTTAGTTAATTGATTCTTTTCTCCGTTAAATAAAACTTGAACCCACTTATCTTGGAATTCATTACCCAAAATCCATCCTATATAATTCTTTGTTTCTATGCAGAAAATACCATTATGTCTTATTTCGATATGATCTATTTGATGAGTTTTATTATTACTATCTACAAGGATTAAATTATCTATATATCTATGTTCAACCTTACCAAACAAAATAGGATTCAATTTCTTATCTACTTTAGCTTCTCCAATTTTGCCCTTTTGCATATTGATTAAATCTTTCTTATATTCATTTATTATTTTAATTAGTCCCATAATTCACCTATTACATTAATGTAACACTTTGCGTATAACTTTCATTTATTCATCCTAATTATAGAGGAAAAACCGAATAACCAGAATCTCCAATTTTTAATGCAATGTTAGTCATTTCAACAACCTGATTTACTATATATCTAACATTGCTTTCTTGACTTTCAAAAGATTGAGTAAAGTTCACTTTTTTATCATCTGGCAAATAATACTTAAGCATTAAGCCGCCACTAGTTGAGTCTTCAAAATGATAATCAGTAATATCTACATTTATCTCTTTAAAAACTTCTATAACTTCATTTCTACGTCTTGCCATTTTTGAAAACTGGAAATCAATTGTATTTTGATCAGACTTATAGCACACTCCAAGCCCACTGACATTTGTTCCAAATTCTGGCCATAAAGCTGAACTGCCTCTTGATTTCTTTACACGATTAAACTTTAAGAAATTATAATCTATGTTTATTAAATCAATTAAACTATCCCAAAACGCGGTAACTTCCTTGTTCTCAATAGTATTACTGCGCTTTCTTACATTACACGATGCTTTAAACACTTCTCTGTCTAGGGAATCAACACATAATTTTTCTAAATCATTGTGAGATATCCTCAAATCGTATTTTTCATTTGTTTTATAATCATTTGGGGCACATAAAACAACGAAGTGCTTTTCGAATCCCTCTTCGACTTTCAACAATTCAGCCCTTTTATCATATCTATCTCTTTGTTGAGGTTGAGCATCGGCGTTAATTTTGTCTTCAACAAATATGGCAAACTTTTTGCCATCATCTTTTTGAAAAATAAAAACTATATCTGACTCCCCATATTTGCCTGGCTCTTCTTCTTGGACTAAAGAATGAAACGTTTTAACTAATTGCCCTGACATATTTACTTTATCAAAAAATAGTTCTTGCACAAATTTAGATTTTTGCATTTCTCTCATTATTGCAAAATCCGTATCTCTTTCTTCAATATAAGCCAATTTGTATTCCATTCTAATCCCTCTCAAAACCTCACATAATTTTACCAATTCATATTATACAACACATAACTATAAGCTATACAAAATATAATAAATATTAGTGTTTAATTCTCTCGTGGCCCGCCACAGGTAAGTTATACGAACCCTAAAATTAGTAGTTGGTTATTGACCAAAAACATCCTAGGAAAACGTATAACAATTACCAGAAAATAGAAAATATGGCAATACTATGTATTGCCACTTTTCTTTTATAACTCTCTCAAATATAAACTTGAACAATTATTACCATCGTGTATGAGTTAAATGCCACATCCCGCAATTAGAACACTTATAAACATACAAAGTAACTCCTTTTTCTTCTTTTATAATGTCAGCTCTTCTTCGAGCATCTGCCTCTGTTGGATATTTATCTTTATAATGTCCACTAGAATCTAGGCATGTGCTTCTTTCGTTGTGTGTATTTCTATCGGCTCTTCCTAAATGAAAATACCCACATTTATTACATTGATATGGCTCTAACTTAAAATTAAATCTTGAATATCTATTTTGATAATTTGCGGCATCTCTCGCTTCCTTTATATTTTGATATGAAGTTAAAGGGCCGTTTTGTCCTGTACAAGTATTACTTTTAAAACTCATATTAATGCACTCTTACCCTTTATTAATCATCAAAATAAGTGTCATAATAGTCATCGTCATCATCATAATCGTAATTATCATCTTCATCAGACTCGACATCATAATCCATTAAATACAAAAGCATTTCATATGCTGATGCCTTTTGAGCTTCTTTTTTCTTACTATCGTTATTAATAAATGATTCGTCTACGCCATCTATAGATATTTCACATGACCATACTTGATTCCCATTATCATCATATTCTTGATTGTATTCATAATTTGGCTTATTAATTAAACCTTTTTGAACCAATTCATTAATTTGACGTAGAGATTCTTCATAGCTAGGTTCTCCTACAGCTTCTTCAAACTCGTTAGTTATATATCCTTCATCTTGCAATTTGCAATACATGTCTTCTGCTGCAACCATTCTCGCCTTTGCTTTACTTTTGCCTTCACCATAGCCCTCATAATTACAATCATCTAACTCAACTCTAACTATGCAACTATATCCATCATATCTTTCATCGTATTTATACTCAGGTAATTCGTATCCACTTTTTTGGCACCATGTTTGAAGTAAGCCAACATAATTTTCATCTTCATCGTCTTCGCCATTAAAATAAGCATCAAAATCAATCATTGTTTTTACAACGTCTGTAATGGTGTCCATATCATAATTGCAATCAACAGTTACCGCACCAACAATTGCTTCAAATAAATCTTCTTTAACGGAATCTTGGTCTTGGATATTCTGACTTATATCACCTTTTCCCATAATCAATTCTGTATTAAATCCCAATCGATCCATACATTGTGCTAAAGCTTTCTTTTGAACCAAATCTTTTTTGATATCAGTAAACTTACCTTCTGAATACTTTGTCTTAAAATAACTTGGATTTGTTAATTTAAATTCTTGCCATTGTTTATCAACAGTAATGCGGCCAAATCTTTCCATCATTATTCTAATGACTGCTAGATCAAGCGCTTTATCGCCAATAAATTCTAGGACTTCGTTGTTTTGTCCACCTTTTTCTTCTGAATAACTTCTTCTTACAAATGCTTGTTGAAGTAAATCACCATTTGAAAATGTGTACCCAATTGTGTTTTCAATTTTGCTAACATTCATAGTTAGATCCTCCAAAAAATTATTTGCATTGGAGAAATAAAAAAATTAGACACAATGAAGCCACTCTCCCTATGAGCTTACCGTTAATGTCTAATTAATCAAATATTAAATATAAATCAAGTTTATTTATTAATTGTCTCTTTCAAAACTTTTAACAAATACCATTGTTTTATAGTCAGCATTTAAATAATTGACATTTATTTCTCTATGCTGACTGAATTATAACACATCAATTCTATTTTTGTCTATAAGAGCTTTATTATCTTATGTCTTTCCCTATTAACGCGAATTTGCCAAATAAAAAAGCAAATATAATCAGAAAAAATGATAGTTCTGCGTTATAAGCACTTAATCGTTATCGTTTAATTCGTTATGTATCCAAGACACCCAACTTGCTACTGTTTGCGCTCTTCTCTTAAACATTTCCTCACTATTAAATGAAACCGTCTTTTTCATGATATCTATTATTTCTTCCTTCGATAATTTGATACCTAAACGCTTCTCTGTTATATAAATTGTTCCAAACACTTCATTGCTAAGAATTAATCGAATCAACTCAATTCTTTGCTGTATTAAATCATATTCTCTAATTTTTTTGCCCAGTTCTGTAAATTTTCTTCCTTCAATAAGCCCTAAATATGCTGCAGCTGATAAGTAATAATTAACTTGCCTATCTGTAATCTCACCAAGTTGAATGCTTATTTTTATGTTTGATTGTAAATCTTCTTCATCATCAATTTTTAGTAGCGAGATAACTTTTTCAAAATCATCCGCTTGAGGAAATGGGATCGTATTATCCATGAATTATTACCTCCATTGCTTTTTTTCTTTCTTTGCCATCACAACTGATAAATCTATTTGCCTCGATATGCTCTATAATATAGCGATTGTCTCTAAATAAGTTATTTACAAATTTAGTATCGTTATTACTAATAATTACTTTTACACCTCTATCTATCAACGCATCAGCAACTTCCTTAAGTCTTTCTAAATCTTTTCTACTAAAGCCATTGCCTGTATATGTAGTAAAGCCAGAACTATCATAATCATAAGGAGGATCAAAATAAACCAAATCGCCAGCAACAGCACCATTTACTGAATCCGCAAAGTCGCCACAAGTAATTTGTATATTGTTATCTCTAAAATAGTTGCTTAATGCTAATATTCTATCAACCATTGCTATTTCGGGATTTGAATAACGTCCCATTGGAACATTAAAATACCCATTCTTGTTCTCGCGATACAACCCGTTATAACAGGTCCTATTTAAATATATAAATCGTGCAGCACGGATAATTTTTGATTTTCTTGTGTAATTAGGGTCTCTATCTAACGCTCTAATCTCATAATAAAACTCTTTTGAATGATTCTTTGCATAAGACTTTAATCTATTAATAAGAGCTTGTGGTTCATCTCTAATGACTTCGTACGTATTGATTAACTCTGAATTGTAGTCGTTAATCACACAACGTGGCAACTCCATTGAAAAGCACAAAGAGCCTCCTCCAATGAAAGGCTCATAATAAGTGCCATTTGCACGCAATTCATCAATTTCAATATAATCCTTGATTCTTTTTAATAGCTGACGCTTTCCGCCAGCCCATTTTAAAATAGGCTCCACTATTCATCTCCTATAAACTTCTCATAAAGATCATCTATAGTTTTTCTATCTTGCTTGGTGATAGCCCTTTCTTTTTCTGCATCAGTTTTTACCATAGATAATGTCATTAAAGCTTTAACCGCCTCCACTTGGTTTGAGAATGCAGTTGCAAACTTGTCCTTAAAGAATTCTGTCCAATTAGATTTATACTTTACGATTTCATATATATCTTTGAATTCCAAGAAATCAAATTGTGATTTTGTGGAGTCCTCAAAAGATTGCAATACTATTCTTTCTTTGATATTTACTGGAATATTATTCTTTAACCAATCATTAACGTTTGCAAAAGCATCTTTGATCCATCCCAAGAACAAATCACCCATTTTGCTTATTTTATAAATGACATCGGAATTATAACTTCTTTCAGATTCTTCAACAATTTCCTCAATCCTTTCAGAAGTAAACTCTGGGCACGCACGATGCAATGCAACAATAAGAGTTGTTCTAACAATCTTTTTGCCCGGTTCACCTATAGAACGCATCGCTTTAATCTCTTCTTCGCTCATATTTAAAAGAGCGTCGCATAAAGCCAAATAGAATGGCTCACATTTCTTAACAAACTCATCGGCATCATTGATAACAGTTATATTATCTCTCTTGCAAATCAAATCAACTATTTCGCCGAATATTGTAATCAGTCCATATATTCCAATGTTAGTGGTGATATAGCCCTTTCCGTTTTTGTTCCATTCGTCTGCACAATAATCTTTTACATAATCAAAAGACTTTACTAAGAACCTGAATACTATTTCATGCGTTTTATCATTATCATTCTTGTCGAAATATCCTGGCACAGTGATATCGTTTGAATTCTTTTTATATTCATTAAAGAAACTCGTTTTCAAAAGTGCTGCCTTAATAAATTCATTAGTTACAGTTCTAATTTCGTTACCAGAGTTCTCGCCCAAGATAACTCTTCCATATAACGGAGAACGAGAATCTTCTCCCAATTTTTCAGCAAGAGAAAGTACTACTGCCGTCTTTCTGTCACTTGCCTTTTCTGCATTCCATAATAAATCCATATTTAATGTATTTCTTAATGTCTTAGATACTTTCTTTTGCTTTTCATTGATATCCATAAACATTTTAACTTGCAAATTCTTATCTAAATTCACAAACGCTACTACCGGAATACTGTCTTTGCCTTCATAATTGCTACCTGAATATCCATATAGTCTATGTTGACCATCAATAACATATGCCGTTTGATACTTTCTTGGCAAATGCAATACACCTATTTTTGATCTCGTATTCTCAAATTTGTTTTTATCGAAGCTGAAAGATAATTCTGATTCTTTAACATCCAATGAGATAATGATGGAATTTGGGAAATAACCACCATCGTTTATAAATTTCCTTATATCATTTAATCTATCTTTTTTTATAAGTCTTTGATATGCTGGCATTAGATCGTGATTAGCATTATTTCTATGCAAAATATACGCTATCTTAAGTAGTTTTTCTGGTTCTATTGTGAATGCATAATATGTTAAGCCACCCATTTGACTTTTAATAGCAGGGACATCTACGTCTAAACCCTTTATGTCTTGCTTTGCGAACAAATTGCCAAGTAATTGATACTTTGCAGCTGCCCCCAAATGCTCTACTAGTTGATGGTAATAATCAACTGTATCATAATCAAAATAAACAAATCCTTTTAAGTCTTTAATCTTTTCTTGATCTTTATCTCCCAAAACATAATTTTTTGTTGCAAAAATTGTTTTAAATTTTAAACCTGGATATTTTTTTGATAATTCTATTTTGGCCTTTGGGAAATTGCTATCCATAGATTCAAGTTCTGTCTTAAAAGATGTTTTTGTACCCAATGTGCTTGCTGCTTTACACTCAACAAGTAAACATGTCTCATCATCTATGGCGACAATATCTATTTGCTTTGTTAGATCTGGATTATCACTTGAAATACTAACCTTAAATTGATTGTTTTTGTTTAGCACTTTAAAGCCCATCTTTTTTAATATGCACCAAACTTCATTCTCGAATTGTTCCCCAACAGGCTTTTCTTTTCGCAATACTGTTGTATTTTTATTCTCTTTTTTGATTTCCCAGCCTTGCGCTAGCCTAGCTTCAACTAAACTTTTATCAACTGTTTCTTCGATATATTTATTTGATCTAAGTTTATATGCTTCTTCTAATTCTTGTCCTTCAACCAATAAATCCCATGATGTAGCCATAGTTATCTCCCTAATAATAAATTACGCATAAATTATATCATGCACGCATATTATATAACAATACCAAAAACGTCAACATCCACAACAAGTGCTAGACTTTATAACCTAATGAATTAAAAGTGGTAATGAGACGTGTGCTTATCTTGATACAAGTATATGCAATTGGTTAAGAAATTAAATCTGGACATCGCAGTTGTTGATGGGTGCGGCTGCATGGCCGCTATCCCGCTTGGCCAAATTGCAGTCCACATATCCCCCATATTCAATCTTGCTTGTATGTTATCAGAAATCCTTAATTCTTCTTTCCCGAAAAGTCTTCACATAGTACTTTTGTATTCTTAGGCTTTAGCAACAAAAAACTGGTACATTATTATCCATTACCAGCTTTATTAATAAATTTTACTATTATTTGTTCTTATTGTTATTTTGGTTATCTTGATATCCTTGATAACTAGAATTATTAGGATTGCATTGATTAGCATGATTATCTAGATCATCCCAATAAGCTTGATTGTTTGGATTGTGTTGATTTGCATATGCATCTAATTGTTGTTGTGTATGTGTATAACTTGACACTCCCTTTCCCATGTTCTCACCTCCTACACATATGTTACCAATGTTAGACGAATCGCAAAATGTACCAGTAGTTCAATTAATCCATCTCATCATAAACTGATAAGCCAAGCGGGTTTTCTTCGATATCAATTAAATCTTTCATTGGCCTAACAAAATAATCATCATAATTCCACTGAGCTTCAAAGTAGTCCTCTTCAAAGACTTTTAAACAGTATTCTTTAAAAAATGCAATACAACCATTAATTGTTTCCTCTATTAGTCCTTCAGAAAACTTAACATAATATATTCCCAAATCTCCACCAACATATTTCCTATTAATCAATACGTCTGGCCTATATGCTTTTAGATCATCATATGTGCTTTCTGTATTATGCTTTATAAAATGCCAAATTAGATAAGCGGTATTATAATACTTATAATTATCAAATAATAATACATTTTGATTCTTTGGAGCACCAGCACCATATAGCAAATTTCTATTATACTTTTTTACATCAATATTGTGTCTCTTTAGAATCTTAATCGAAGCGGCCTCCATTCTCGAAACAAATTGATGAAAAAACTGGCCATATATGCTACGCTCAATTTTCCCAACCGTATATGCATATTTTTGTTTGTTTTTATAATTCATATCTCTTGCCCAAGCGTTTGCTCCATTTGCGCCTCTTATGCCGCAATTTAACATATAGTCGTCACCGGGTGATAATTCTTTTGGCTTTACAATTGTTCGTACTGCATCTTTCATTTTCTTTAGTGTTTCTTGCCATTCGTTGGAACAATCTTTCAATTCATCAACAACATAATTCACTGTGTAATCTCTATAATGCTCTTTTTGTGGGTAAAAATAATGCGTTTTCCTTAAATTAATAACACTTAAAATATTTTCATCCAAAGATTGTACATTTTTTTGATATCTTATTGGATCTATCCTATATCGTTCTTTCCCATCTTTGCTATATTTAAACACTCCATAATAGCGTGTGTCCTTTAATCCGCAACCTCTCCAACCAAATCGCGCATCTAAATTCCTATATAAATTCTTATTAACGTTTTTTGTTTTTCTTTCTTTCTTCATATATTACTCCATAAATAAGGCACCTTATCACTAAAGTGCCTTACCGCTTGATTGATTACCAAGCTTTCACATAAGACACAAATACCACGCCAACATCCACCTATATATTGACGATATATTTCATCTATGAAAGTCTCGACGTTAATACTACTATGTGGGAATGCATTTGCATTGCGACATAATAGCTCAACCAGTGAAAGAATCGTATATCATATATAGATTTTCGTTCATAGGCATATGCGTTTCAGAACCTAAACGCAAATCTTATGTACCCCTAATTATAAACTATTAAGGAGGTATCATCAATATAGTAATATGTTTATTGAGTTTTAACTATGTACTAATAGTACAAAAAAAATGATGGCACCTAGCTTGCTAGGATGTCATCTGTGTGAACATTAAGTAATAACGCCAAGTTATACAAGTTCTCATGATTAGGAAGTTTAGTTCCTCTTGTCCATTCATATATTACTCGAGGAGATTCTAATTCGAGAAAACCAGCAATGTCCTCATAAGTATAATGAGATGAAGCAATCAGACTATATAACTTGAGCCCTATTCTTTCTTTGTTCAATTTCACTTTGTTAATCATATTTTCGTACCTCCGTAATTGATAATCATCAATACGTGCGAAATATTAATTAACATTATAATTATATCACATATTAAAATAGTATGAGTATGTTATACATATAAATATGCATATTTATCAAATTTTATATTAGGTGGGAAAGCATGTTGTGTATACTGCAAAACTATTTTAATTGGAGCTACTTCTATAAATAAAATAGGCAAAATATATAAATACTACAAATGTAAAGAACGCGAAAAGAAAAGAAAATGCTCTTTTAAATCAATCCCTAAAAAATGCATCAAAGATATTGTTATGTCTGAATTACATAAATTTTCTCAGAAGTAACAATCAGAAATTACAATTTGTCGTGCAATTATGTAATCTTTTGTTCTATAGATTTTGTCAATGTTCCCTAGGATAAAATCGCATGGACTTACTGCCTTTTGGATCGCTTGTTCATCAAAATGCATACCCATTGATTTATCCTCCTAAATTTATTTGCTATAGCCACCTACGCAAATATCCATTTAACCGACCATATAGTCTTTTCATCTGATAATCTGTTACGTTCCAATATTTCATATTAACTTCGCTCTTAGGCCTACCTTGTATATAGTGTGATAGTAGATATTCAAAAGATCCATTGATGCATGCTCCATTACTTTGTCGTAATGGTATGCAAGTTTTAACTGCTCTTCGAAATCTTCTATTTGCTCATCATCTAGTACGCGGCGAGTCTCATAGCACTTCTTTATCTTTGCTAGGTCAATTTGTATTGCCGTATAGCTCTTTGCCTTTGTTAATGTTCTCCTTTGCTTTTGGCTATCTTGCCTTTCAGCACTTACAATATATGGCTTTTGATACGGATATTTCGTGGTAGTAACTAGGAAGAAAATAGGAAATAAAAGATAGAAAATAGATAACAAATAGGAAGAATATGTAAATTAATTAGGAAGTAGTTTTGGTCATAAAAAAAGTCAGGCTTTTAAACCTGACTCACGTGAGTTTCAAATCAAATTAATCGTAATCTACATTTATTGTAAACTCTGGCACTCCCCCAGCGCCATTATCTATAACACACACATTAATACTATTAATACTTTTATCTTTGAGTTTTTCAGCTTCTCTATCGATACTCCTATTGTTCTCTATTAAATAACGAGTTGAGCTTAAACTATTCCCAGCGCATGACTCTCCTCGAATTGGAACATACACTTTACCATTCAACTTAAATATTGACAAGACATGGCACTTCCATAATCTCATAATATCAGCAGGTGAAGATATTTCAGGAACAGAATCAGGAATCGCATCCTTAGCTTCAATTATTCCAACTTTTTCTAACCAATTTTCTTCCTCTAAGATTTTCAGGAAATCAACGTTTGCGAATTCGTCTCCGTTTAGATGATGTGTAACATCTAAAAATAATATTTCATTTTGCTGCTGACATATTAACAAATATGTATCACTTCTGTTTGAATGAAAATCACTTTTACAATCTGCAGTGGCCTCATTTAGGTGAAGATGCTTAATACCCCAATAATTCAACAGTTTATCGTCATTTGTTTTAAAAATAAATTTTGACAAATGTGAATTCATATCCAAGCCATTCTCTAAATTATTCTTAAATAGTTCTACGAGTCCTCTTTTATCATCATCTAATTCTAAAAGATGACTATTCAAAACTGATGAATACGTTACTTTATAATTTATAATTGGCAATCGCTTTTCTTTATAATCTTTAAAGCACAACATAGTAGTTTGGTATGAAGCATCTGAATTGATTTCATACTCATGAGCTATTAAATAATCAATTAATTCTTTGCAAACTTTTTCTTTTATTGACAATACAATTTCGGTTAATTCCACTTTTGTTCTACTCCTTTATTAAAATTGTAATATTTAGTTCTTAAATATAACAAAAATCTGCAAATATTTTTGGGGCTACAACATAAAATTCAGCAGCCAACTTCTCTTGCAAGAGAAGTAATACTTATAGATTCTTCTAGATACCTTTTTACTATTGCTATCTTTTCTTCTTTCGTAAACTTACTTCTTTTATCCATAAAAATACCTCCAAAGCTTTTACTTTTTCAAGCGTCCACTTTGGAGGTATCATATCATTTTGCCGGCTCTGCCGAAATTTAAGCATTATGCTTATTTACTTATATCATCAATGATTCTATCAAATTCTTCTTTAGAATATGTATCATCAATGATTAAGCTATACCATGTATCTTTTTGTTTAGGGAAAGCAGATAAGTTAATTTGCTTATGCTTTTTCTTTAATTCATTTGCATACTTTGTATTCATCTTCGCAAGAAGAATCATAGTTCCATCGATTTCGTATACATATGCAAAGCATATCTTCTTACCATCTTTTTCTACATAGTGTGTATCTGCAAGAGGAAGACCTGTCTTTGTGAAGTTTTCTCTTGTATTTAACTCTACATCGCTTCTTCCCTTTAGATATTCACATACATATGCTTTAGTAAATGAATGTGCTGTTGATGCTTTAGCAAGTGCTATACTTTCTTTTAGAGACACACCAGCATCTTCTTTTACTTCTCCAATTAATTCATCAAGAATATCTTCTACATCCTCTTGTGTATATGTATCGTTAATAATTAAGCTGTACCAAGTATTCTTTTGCTTAGGGAAAGCAGACTTATTAATTTGAGTATGCTTTTGTTGTAGTTTTTGAGCAAAATCGTCGTTCATCTTTAATAAAAGAATAATTGATCCTTCTGTCTCATATACATAAGCAAAGCACTTCTTACCTTCTTTACCATCTACATAGTGTGTATCTGCAAGTGGTAATCCTGTCTTTGTGAAGTTCTCTCTTTCATTAACTTCTACAATATCCTTTGTTCTTAGATAATTAGCTACATACTTTTTAGTGAATGTATGTGAAGATGAAGTTGCTTTAGCAAGAACTAAACTATCTTTTAGAGTAATAGCTTCATGAGCTTTTTCTTTTGCTTCAATCTCTTCGATTGTGTCATCTTTTTCAGATTCATATTCTTGCTCAGCTTCTGCTTCTGTTGCCTCTATGGCCTTATCTTCTTTTGGCTCTTCCTTTAGTTCTTCTTTTGGCTCTTCAACCTTTGGTTGAGTATCTACCTTTTCTTCTGTCTTTGGTTCATCTTCCTTCCTCTTTTTGAATAATGTGTCTATTAGCACTTTATCCTTTATAAAGAAAAATACAAAGATGCACATCAATATAGTAGAAATAATAAAGGCTGTAATCGAAATTGCGCATTGATGCATGCATAATACGATTAAAGCAAACAAGAATACTACTAGTGCTGTGCACACTCCAATAATTGTTAAGGCATTGATCTTAGAAACCTTTACAAGGCCTAATCTTACAAGGATATATACACAAGCATATACAAGTTCAATCATTGCAAGGATGAATGCTATCCAACCAATACAGAATCCATGAGCTGTATCTTTTGTAATGAATGCAAATTCAGAGAACTCAGACACTTCAAAGACAATCTCATCCCCCTCTAGCGTATAGCCCTCAACGAATTCTAAATTATCTACACTATGGATATGTAATACTCTAAATGCGCCCGCATCAATTCCTTCAGGCAATTTCATATGAACAGAAATGATAGTTCCTTCTTTAATATCTGAAGGTTGAATTTCTGTTTCTACACCATTAATTGTTTGAATTAATTTAACATCATATACTTTAGAAATGACATCATCTTTTTCAAGCTTTGCTAAGATCTTTGCATAATCGTCTGTATCTTTAGCCTTAACACTTGTCTTTAATTCAACCTTTAGTGAGATATGGCCATCAAATACTGAACCATCACTAATTTGAACGCTTACGTCATTATCTTCTATTACCTTCTTCTTTACAGGAATATCTGTAACGTCTTTTGATTCACTATGGCCATCATAAGTTGCTGTTATTGTTGAAATACCCATTTCAGTTTCTGT
>JAEEGH010002474.1_pt1 | contig 49962 bp, 43 predicted proteins | sample 9134181 | NCBI WGS metagenome assembly JAEEGH01 (sample SAMN16246544, study PRJNA631951) | gut metagenome | biome: gut microbiome; feature: rumen; material: DP-attached | host: Bos | place: Iran: Karaj | collected 2018-10
GTGGCGGTCTTGTTGGACCATGTGGAACAGTCTCCATCAACGGTGGAAAAATCGTAGCTGAGGGTGGCATTTATGGTGATTTGATATCCTCGGGTATCGGACCTGGAGACTACGGACAAAAGAGTGGTACGGTCACTCTTGGCTGGACAACAGAGAATGATCGTGTCTTTGTCAACAATTTCAATAATGTTGAAAATCTTCAATTTGCTGAGGGTAAACGATTCTATATGACTTATGGAGATTCCATTGTTGTTGCCACCCCAGAAAATATCAACGGCAAGACTCTTTCCCCGCTGACCGACCAGAATCAGATAAGAAAAGAATTTATTAGCGGTATCGAACAGGAATACGTGTATTCGGATGAAATAATAAAAATTCCTTATGTGGTGGAAAATATGTTGGGCAGAACATTGGTCGAAGGGGTCGACTACACCGTTGCTCTCAAGAGATGGTCCTGTGACGAAACCTGGAAAGACACGACCGTGGTTGCCTATACCGGTGATTATTACTTAGAATTTACTGGCATGGGGAACTACGAAGGAACCGCGAAAATCCCGTTCTCCGTTATTCCGCATGTTATTGGCGTCTACGCCGTTGTCACAATTGAAGAAGACCAGGACGGCAAGCATGCTATTATTGACGGGGAATCTAAAGACAGGCGCACGGTTGAAATTGACGATAATATTGATGTCAAAGATGTTAAGTTCTCTAGGACATTCACGATAGGTAAGTATTCTACCATAGTGTTGCCCTTCGATATCTTGCCGGAAAAGGTCAATGGTGCGAATTTTTATAAAATTGACAGCGTGAGAAAGGAAAACGGTGTGTGGAAAACCGTTCGGGTTTCCAAAGTCAATGAAAAAATAATCGCCAATACGCCTTATCTGCTGAGACCCTCTGCTAAGACTCTTTCGTTTAATGGCCCCCTCATTCTGAATACTAGCGTCAAGCGTCCCTATGAATTTGAGAAAGACGGGGTCAAATGGGAGTTCCGCGGAACTTACCATTACTTCGATTTCGCGAACGATTCTACGCATCTGATTGGGACGACGTATGGATTTGCGGCAAAAGACCAGGCCGATGGTCTTAAGGTCGGAGATTTTAGGTGGACAAGCGACAAGTCTTATATCTTGCCCATGCGAGCCTATCTTGTTTGTAATGAAGCCGATGGGAATAAAGCTTCTAAGAATAAACCGCAGGTGCGCTTTGCTCCACGTATGAGCTCGATGTCAACATTGCCTGAATCTCTCGAAGTTGAGATTGTCGATGAAGACGGCGGTACGACCGTTATCGGAACGCTTGATTCCCGTACGGGCGAAATTCGCTTGAACAGCCGCTCGGCAGATCGCTGGTTTGATTTGCAGGGCCGCGTGCTTAATGGTAAGCCTGTCGTGAAGGGCAAGTATCTCCACAATGGAAAAGTTGAAATAATTAAGTAGGAGTTTGCAATGAACCGTAAATTTGAAAAGAAATATTATATAGCTCCTGCTATAAAGGTGGTAGAACTCCGTCGTCAGGAAAACCTGCTACAATGCAGCAATGGTACTGGCAACTGCAGCCTTGAAGAATTGGGCCTGTCGAACGGCTCCAAGGATTTTTTGGGGTAAGTTTCTAGAACGATTCTCTCAAGTCGATCGTAATGCCGATGTGCTTGCCGTCGACAAGTGAGAGGTCGCCGCGGGCGTGTAGCTTTTCGCTCTTGTTCAAGGCGAGGCGTCCGCCGAAGCCTACGGCGTAATGCACTTGGCGCCTAAAGAGTTCGCTAAAGTAAGGTGCCGATTGCAAGGCTTCGCCAAAGATAACGCCGGCGAATCGCCAGAAGAGCGGGCGGCGGAATTCCATTTGCCAGATTAAGGCTTGCGTGTCGCTCCAGATGCCCGATTCTACGCCGCGGAATCGCTTGGTGCCGTCGGGGCCGGCGAGGCAGCCGAGCGGAACGTTGTCGCCGCGGCTCTGCTTTGCGTAAAGCCCGAGAGCGATGGAAGTTTCCCAGAATAGGGGAGCGTAGAATCTTGCGTCAAGCGTTTCGGTGTGGTAGCTAAAGTCGCCACCGAAAAAGATTTCTTCGAAGCTTGCGTAGTAGCCTTTGGTGGGCCAGTTGTCGTTGTCTTTTTTATCGAGAACCAAAAGGTAGCCACCGCCCAAATAAAATCCGTCTTGGTAATTTTTGGGGATGTCGCTTCCGAGTTCGTTATCGCGGGCTTCACCTTCTAATACAACGCCGTAGCGAAGAGGAATGTTGTTCGAAATGCCGAAGTTCATTTCGAAGGGAATCTTGCCGTAGACAAAGGAACTCTTGTATTCGTCTATGCGGTCAAAATCTCCACGGGCGCCGCGCTCGAATAGCGAGTATTGCCACTTGTTCAAGTTGAGTTTTGCCGGAATGTGCAAGTGGTCGCCGAATAGCCACAGGTTCGGGGCGTACTGGAATTGGAACTGCCCGCGCGTGGTTCCGCGTGCGATAAAGTCCATCGAAGAAATGTTTTCGCCTTCTTGGAACGGCCTGAAGAACAAGACGAATACCGCGCCGTACTGGATTTTGGTTTCTTCGGTGTAGGCGCCAAAGGGTAGTACTGAGAATCGCTGGAAGTTGTCGTTATCCGCTGAATCGCTAGAAACGGCCGTGCTGTCTGCGGCGCGTGCGAAAACGGTAAGCACGAGGCACATGATAATGGTGAAGAACAACTTCATGTGGATAAGTATAGCAAACATTTTTGTTATATTTGTTTAGAATAAACAAAATTGAAGTGAGTTCATATGGCCGAACAGAATAAAGCAGAAAAATTCGTTTTCTACATGTACAAGATGACCAAGTCCTATCCGCCTAACAAGGAGGTGCTGAAGGACATTTCTTTGAGCTTCTACTATGGCGCAAAGATTGGTATCATCGGCCAGAACGGTGCCGGTAAGTCGACGCTCCTGCGCATCATGGCTGGCATCGACAAGGAATTCCAGGGCGAAGCTTGGATTGAACCGGGCCGCACCGCAGGCTACCTGCCGCAGGAACCGCAGCTGGACCCGAACCTGACCGTCAAGGAAAACGTGATGCAGGCTGTGGCCAAGAAGCAGGCCATTCTCGACCGCTTCAACGAAATTTCCATGAAGTTTGCCGAACCCATGGAAGACGACGAGATGAACAAGCTCCTCGACGAACAGGCGAAACTCCAGGATATCATCGATGCGCAGGATTTGTGGAGCCTCGACCGTAATATCGAAATCGCGATGGACGCTCTCCGTTGCCCGCCGGGCGACTGGCCGGTGACGAACCTTTCCGGTGGTGAAAAGCGCCGTGTGGCCCTCTGCCGCCTGCTCCTCGAAGAACCGGATTTGTTGCTGCTCGACGAACCGACGAACCACTTGGATGCCGAAACGGTCGCCTGGCTCGAACGCCACCTCCGCGAATACAAGGGCTCCGTGATTTTGGTGACCCATGACCGTTACTTCCTCGACAACGTAACGAATTGGATTCTGGAAATCGACCGCGGTCGCGGCATTCCTTGGGAAGGCAATTACGCCCAGTGGCTTGATCAGAAACTTGAACGCATGAAGAACGAAGAAAAGGGCGAATCTGACCGTCAGAAACGCCTCGCTCGCGAACAGGAATGGGTGAAGGCGTCTCCGAAGGCTCGTCAGGCCAAGAGCAAGGCCCGCTTGAAGGCTTACGAAGACTTGCTTGCTGAAGATTCTCGCGAACAGATCAAGGTGGCACAGATTCATATCGCGAACGGCAAGCGCTTGGGCGATATCGTGATCCAGGCGGAACACCTGCAGAAGGCCTTTGGCGACAAGGTGCTCTTCGACGACTTGAACTTCAGTCTGCCGCGCTCGGGCATTGTGGGCATTATCGGTCCGAACGGTGCTGGTAAGACGACTTTGTTCAAGATGATTATGGGCCAGGAAAAGCCCGATGGTGGTACGCTCAAAATTGGCGAAACCGTCGAAATCATCAGTATGGAACAGGGCCGCGAAAGCCTTGACGATTCCAAGACTGTGTGGGAAGAAATCACCGGCGGTAACGACGAAATTATGGTGGGCGACCGCAAGATGAATGGCCGTGCCTACTGCGGACTCTTCAACTTCACCGGTGCTGCCCAGCAGAAAAAACTGACGGCTCTTTCGGGCGGTGAACGCAACCGCGTGCTCATGGCCAAGAACCTGCAGAAGCCGGGCAACGTGCTCTTCCTTGACGAACCGACCAACGACCTCGACATCGAAACGCTGCAGGCCCTGGAACAGGCAATTCTCAAGTTCGCAGGCTGCGCCGTGATTATCTCCCATGACCGCTGGTTCCTGGATCGCATCGCCACGCACATCCTCGCTTACGAAGGCGATTCCAAGGTGGTGTGGTTCGAAGGCAACTGGAGCGAATACGAAGCCGATCGTCGCAAGCGCCTCGGCGAAGATGCCGACAATCCGAAGCCCATCAAGTACAAGACACTCACGAGACAGTAATAAAAGAGGCGGCCGTTGAGCCGCCTTTCTCTTGTAACCCCGGCCTGTGCTTAATAGCCACTTGCAGCTTTGCTGCTTAGAGTACCTTGGCATAATACTAACCGAACAAAGTTCGGAGTATTATGAAGCCAAGTTACATCGGTGGCTGTGTTGTCATAATAAATTGGTAGCGGCACTAAAGTGCCGAGCCACACAGAGGATATAATCCTCGGTAACGGGGACGGGGTCACCTTTTTTGTGAATCTTTTTTTTACATGCAGTGCGTTGAAAAAAGTTTATATTATTTAATAGGGGACGGGTAAAAACGGAAGGAGATACTTATGAAAAAATCGTTTGTCCTTGGCGCAGCATTTGCCTTGGCGCTGGCTGCTTGTGGCGATGACTCGCCTTCATCCTCAAATTCTGCCGATCCAGAACTTGAAAGTTCGAGTTCTGTAGAAGAAGCGCTTTCTTCGTCATCGGTTGAACAGAAAAGTTCCTCGTCAAAGGATGTGTCGTCATCATCAAAAGAAAAGGCGAAATCGTCTTCTTCTGTAGCTGAACAGAAATCTTCTTCATCAGAAAAAGCTCTGTCGTCTTCGGAAGTCGTTGAGGATTCCTCTAGCTCGGATTCGGGCGATACGACTACTGTGAATTCCAGTTCGTCTACGGAAGATGTCTCTTCGTCTTCGGGGCTGCAGGAATTGGATGTCCAGGTGTCAATAAATTGTTTCGCGGATTATCCGATTGGGGATGTTCCGACGCTTACTACTAAGGCGTATATGCAGCCGGATTCGAGCGGAAGATACTCGGGCACGCTGTATTATGTTGTAGATAACTGTAGAAGGCAGGGAGGCTCCCTATCCAAGACGATGTCTGGAGACACCTTGGTCATGAAATTTGTTGATGTGCAAGCGAGTTCCTATTGTCTCTGCTGGTCTGATTTCGCAATAAATTATGGATCTGAGCTTGAAAATATCAAGTATATCGATTACTCGGCACCTTATGCCAAGCACAGTACTTACGAAGTTGTGCATGAGCCGGATCCGGGCAAGCCTCCCATGCCCGAATCTTCAAGTTCGATGAGTGTTCGTGATTTGTTGTCGAGCGCGCGGGCACTAGAGTCTTCGTCAAGTTCCTTTTAACAGCAAACAAATTTTTTTAGTCTTATGAACGATTCTCGCTAAGAGAATCGAATTTGCATTTGGAAAAGAAAGGTTTTAGGAGGGGCAAAGCCTCTCCTTGTCACAGAACGATTCTCGCTAAGAGAATCGAATTTGCATTTGGAAAAGGAAGGTTTTAGGAGGGGCAAAGCCTCTCCTTGTCATAGAACGATTCTCGCTAAGAGAATCGTTCGTACAGCGCGTCGCGCTCCACTGGCACGAGCCCTTCGTTTGTAATCAAGGACTTCATGCGCTCGGGGCTCATGCCCACGGGAACCGTGGCGCCGGCAGCGTGCGTGATCTTCTCTTCGATAATCGTACCGTCCAAATCCGACGCGCCGGCGTGGAGCGCCTTCATCGCGGTCTCGATTCCCATCTGAATCCAGTATGCCTTAATGTGCGGGAAGTTGTCGAGGAAAAGCCTTGCGACAGCGACCGTACGCAGAATGTCTTCTTCGCTGGTGATGTTCGGAACAATCTTGTGTAGCGCGTTATGTTCCGGATGGTATACCAGCGGAATGAAGGCGAAAAAGCCCGGAGCCTCGTCCTGCAAGTCGCGCAACATCTTCATGTGGGCGATGCGGTCTTCAATCTTTTCGATGTGGCCAAACAGCATCGTCGCATTCGTCGGAATTCCGATCTTGTGAGCCGCGCGGTGAACATCGAGCCATTCTTCGCCGGTTTCCTTGCCCGGGCAAATCTGGTCGCGGACATCCTGCACTAGAATTTCCGCACCGCCACCGGGCAGAGCGTCAAGGCCTGCTTCTTTGAGCGTACTCATAATCTGCAGCGGAGTCTGTCCCGAAATTTTCGCGAAGTGGCAAATTTCCACGGCGGTAAACGCCTTCAAATTTACCTTCGGGAATTCCACGCGCAGCTTGCGCAACATTTCGATGTAGTAATCGAACGGGTGGTCCGGATGCAGACCGCCAACAATGTGCAATTCGCGGGCCCCGCCAGCAATGGCTTCGGCAGCCTTGTTACGAATGGTATCGTAGTCCCAGTCGTAAGCGGTGGGGCTATCTTTCTTGATTTTAGAGAACGCACAGAACTTGCAGTGCAACACGCACACGTTGGTGTAGTTGATTTGGCGGTTGTTCACCCAATACACGGACTTGCCGTGCCTGCGTTCCTTTTCGGCATTCGCGCGGGCACAGAGTTCGTCGAGCGGGGCGTTTAAAAATAAGTCTAGAGCTTCGGCTTCGGTCAGGCGCGCCATGTTACATCTCGGGGATGTCTACGTTATAGCTTGCCTTGTGACCGGCTTCGTCAACGAGCTTGATGGTGATAGATCCTTCTTCAGGAATCTGTGCGCCTTCAATCACGATTTCGCGAGGTTCAGAATCGTATTCAGCGGCAACCCATTTCTTGCCGACCAGCACCGTAATGGCGTTGCCGTCAGGAATGCCGTCGTACTTGAACAATACCGGAATCTTGAGGGCCGGTTGGCGGACGCCACTGATCATCATGTCTGCCCAGTAGGGGAATCCAAGCGTCGGGGCTTCGGTATTTTCGATGTTGGCGATGTCGCGAATTTCATTCATGGTAGCGCAGCGGTTCTTGCCCTTGGTCTGCTTGCTAAAGTAGAACCAGTTGCGGGTCGTTTCGCCGAGCCAGTAAAGCGGTTGATTGTTTTCCGGATTGTCAATGCAAACGGTCCAGTTGCCGAGCTGCATGCCCTTCGGGTGGAATTCGAAGTAATCCAGGCTGTCGGTATGCGTGCGGGTGACTGCCAAAATCTTCTTGGTGGTGTCGCGGCCCGTCGGGATACCGGTAAGCTTCTGTGTAATGCCAACGTTGCCAAGCTTGGTAGACCAGTTGACGCTTCTCTGGTACTGGTTGAAGGCGTAGAGTTCAATGCTTGCATCGGCAGCGACGCCGTCGCCCGTAGAACGAGAGTCGGCGGTGTAGTGGATGCTGGTCATTTCGGGGTAGATTTCAAGGAGGCGGCCGATGGTAATCGGTGCGGGCTTGAAGGCCTTACACATGTCTTCTTCAATAACCTTGTCGCCGGTCATGGCGGTAAACTTCATGCCGTTCTTGCAACGGAACAAGTCGAGCATCGGGCGGCTGAGGAAGGTGAACAGCGGGGAAGCCTGGTCCTTATACAGCTGCATGGGCTTGTCGCTCTTGCAACGCGGGTGGAACGTGAACTTCTTGCTTACCTTGTTGCCGCTATAGTCTTCGGCTTCGATCGTGTAAGTCGAAAGCGGAGCGAGCTTGGCGTTAATAAAGTGCCAGTCGCCGGCGGTGTCGGCTTCTTCGGCCCACAGGAGCTGGTCGCGAATCAGAGCCATCTTGCTGTAGCGCAAGGTATCGAGAACTTCTTCAAATATCTTTTCGTCGTAGCGCCACACGGTAAGACGGCGTACGGACATTGGATTATCCTTGGGTTCGCGGCTGTAGTCTGCAATCTTTACGGCCATGCTCAAGTTGAATTCGTTTTTCACCGGCGTTTCGACGCAACCCTTGTTCAATGCTTCAGGGTTGGTGATTGCCATGTGGTTGCCCTGCCAAACGGCTACGCCAAAAATCTGCGGAGCGAGCGTATCAGAAATAACGACGCCGGCCTGCACGGGGTTCACGATGCGGTCGTTGTCCAGGCGAACTTCCAAATGCAAGTGCGGGTTTCCGATACCGGTGCTGCCCGAGAAGGTCAGCGTGTCGCCCTTCTTGTAGCTTGCATTCGTCTTGATTGTGACGTCGTTCTTCTTGGATGCATACTGTTTCTTGATAATCTGGTCGTCGAGCTTGCCGAAGCTGCTCTGGTGAGCGAACGCCCAGGTCTTGCCGCTGTTGCCCTTGAAGAGCATCAGCTTTCCGTAGTGGAACGGGGAAACTCGCAGTTCTACAACCTTGCCGTCTTCGGGAGCGTAAATGGGCCAGCCTTCTTCCATCTGCGTGGAATAGTCAAAGCCTGCGTGGTAACGCGTGCCGCGGTTCTCGCCAAAACTCGAGGTCAAGTAAGCGTCGCGGTTGAACGGGCGGTAAGTCGGTTCTGCTGCTTTGAGAACTCTCTTTTCTGCCATGCCGTCGGCGTTGTTGACTTTGCTTGCTTCGGAGCTTGCGCCGAAGTTGTCGTTAGATACTGTTTCGCCGGATTTAGCCTTGATGCAGTCTTCATAAGCGAAGGCATCCATAGTCTTTTCGTTGCATTCGGCGGCGAAGGTGGTAGGCACTAAGGCAATGCCGGCCATTGTGCCCAAGAACATACCCTTGCGGGTGATTTTAGCGAGTTTGTTCAAGATTGTAGTATCCATGTCACAAAAAATACAAAATTATTACAAACTAGCGGGAGCGGTTTGCGCTTTTGCAGGTTTTATGTGATATAGAAAAAGAGAACCGTTCGCTTGTGCGAACGGTTCTTTTCAGTGGAGCTAAGGAGAGTCGAACTCCTGACCTCCTGCATGCCATGCAGGCGCTCTACCAACTGAGCTATAACCCCGAGGGCTGGCCCAAATATAGAATACGATTTTACCCTTGTCAAGGGTGTTTTTTGAAAAAAAGATTCTTTTTTTTGCGGGAGGGAACCCAGCTCGGAGTTGCGAAGGCCGCACGGTTCCCTCCCTGCACCCTCCCTTTCCTTGGCCGACGCTTTATTATCTCTCTAAAGGGTAATATGGGCTTATAAAAGAAAAACCCCTGTTTGAGCAGGGGTTTTTAGAGTGAAATCTTTAGGAAAGCGGTTATGCTTTTTCAATGGTTACGGATTCGATGATCACGTCTTCGTACGGGGCGTCGCGGCGGTCGGTCTTGACACCAGCGATTTCGTCGAGGACTTCGAAACCTTCGTAGAGCTGGCCGAATACGGAGTAGCCGTCAGCGGGACCGGGGCCAACCTGGTCGTGGTCCAAAAAATGCACGTTGTCGCCGTGGACAATGAAGAACTGGCTGCCGATGGAGTTCGGCATGGCGGTCTTTGCCCAGCTCAGGGCGCCGCGCATATGGGTGAGACGCGGGTCGTACTTGTCGCCGATCGTGGTGTGGGGCCCCTTGGCGGAATGACCACCGGTACCGTTGCGGTTGGTAAAGTCGCCACCCTGGATCATGAAGTCCTTGATAATACGGTGGAACGGAGCGCCATCGTACTTGCCTTGCTTGGCGAGTTCGATGAAGTTCGTAGCGCATTCGCCGACGATTTCTTCAAAAAGGCGGAGCTTCATTGTACCGTGGTTGGTCTTCATGATGGCGATGGTTTCGCCGGCTTCGGGTTTACCCAGCTGATTGAACATAAAATCTCCTATTAATGTCCCGACAGGGCGTTGCCGGGGTTTAATGTTTCTTTTCTTATATATACAAAAAATCGGGGGTCTATTTCTGTATTTAAAGGCGAAAAACCATAAAAAATGCTAGATTAACAAAAGAAATATATTGGAAGTCATTCTCGACCGAAGGGAGGGAATTGGATCCCGTCCCCCCTTCGAGGGTCCAGGATGACGCTCCTGAAAAACAATATTACTACCTATGAAAGACAACTGCAAAAAAATCAGAGAATTGCTGTCTGCGCAGGCGATGGAATTCGCCCTCGACGAAATGGCGGCAAAGCTTGCCAAGATGCACCCGACTGCCGATGACATGGTGGTGCTCGGTATGGCGAGCCGCGGTATTCCTCTCGCAAAAAAGATCTGCGAACGTTTAAGTCAAAAGTTCAACAAGACAGTCCCCATGGGTAGCCTCGATGCTACGTTCTACCGTGACGACTTCCATTACCGCACCCATATGGGCTCTAGCGAAATGCGCATTACCGAAATGCCAGCCTCGGTGGAAGGCAAGACGGTGATTCTGGTGGATGACGTGCTCTATACGGGCCGCTCGGTGCGAGCTGCCATGCAGGCAATCCTCGACCTCGGACGTCCGGCGGCGATTCGCCTTTGTGTGCTGGTGGACCGCGGGCACCGCGAACTCCCGATTGCGCCTGATTGCGTAGGACTTACGGTAGAGACCGCACAGGACCAGGAAGTCCGCGTGCAAATCGAACCGATTGACAAAGAAAATTCCGTTTATCTCGTAGAGGTGGAGGCCTAAGATGGGCGCATTACAGATCAAGCATTTGTTCGGACTTCAGGGTGTGTCCAAGCAGGATATCCGCACCATTTTGGATAATGCAAAACAGTTTCGTGAAATTTTGGAACGCCCCGTCAAGAAGGTGCCGAGCCTCCGGGGCATGACAGTGGTGAACCTGTTCTTCGAAAACAGCACCCGTACGCGTACAAGTTTCGAACTCGCCGAAAAGCGCCTCTCTGCTGATACGGTGAACTTCGCAAGTTCCAATTCCAGTGTCAAGAAGGGTGAAACCTTGGTGGATACGCTCCGCAATATCGAATCGATGAAGATTGATATCGTGGTGGTCCGCCACAAGGGGACTGGCGTTCCCAAGTTCCTCGCTGAACACAGCAACGCCATTATCGTGAACGCTGGCGACGGTGCCCACGAACATCCGACTCAGGCTCTTCTGGACATGCTGACGATCGAAGAAAAGCTTGGGACCCTCGAAGGCAAGAACGTGACGATCATTGGCGATATCCGCCATAGCCGCGTGGCCCGCAGTAACCTCTGGGGCATGTCGACCATGGGCGCCCATGTGACGCTCTGCGGACCTTCGACCCTGGTGCCGCGCAATACGGAACTGATGAACCATGTCACTTGGGAACCGGACGTGAAGAAGGCTGTCGCCAATGCCGATGCCATTATCGCTCTCCGCTTGCAGAAAGAACGCATGGATGACGCCTTGCTCCCCAGCATGCGCGAATACCGCAATACTTTTGGTATTACGGAAGAACTCCTGGAATGCGCCAAGGATAAGGTGATCATCATGCATCCGGGTCCTATCAACCGTGGCGTGGAGCTGGACTCCGATATCGCCGATGGCGAACATTCTGTAATTCTTGATCAGGTGACCAACGGCGTTGCAGTCCGTATGGCCGTTCTCTTCCTTTTGGCTGGAGGTCGCAACAATGAAAATGCGTAAGCCTAGTTATGAGCGAGTTTCTAGTGTCGTTTTAAAAAATGCAAAGTTCTGGAATGGCAAGTCTTTTGAACTGAACAACGAAGTTCGTTTGGAATCGAACAACGATGGCGGTGCTTCCCTGGAACATGATTGTGGCGGAGCCCTGGTTATACCCGCGCTTTTCGGCTTGGGTGTCGACTTTATGGAACCGCTCCGTGACGATGTTTATACGTATGCCGACGGTGTGGATGCTATGCGCAGGGGCGGTTTTTACGGTGGCCTTTACGAAAGTGCGGCGAATCCCATCGATGACGCCGACAAGCTTACCGCTTCGTTAAACCGCTTTAAGCAAGTCGCATGCAACGGAGACCGATTCGATGTCCGTTTCCTTGGCGCTTATAGCAAGGGCTTTGGCACAGATAGCCTTGCCGAAATGGTGGAACTTGCAGATGCTGGTGTTGCCGGTTTCGGTGATGGCAACGGTGTAATCCCGCATTCCCGATTCCTTCGCTTGGCCATGGAATATGGCAAGATGACTGGCAAACGCTTCTTCTTCCAGCCCATGGACAAGACGCTCCGTCACAGCGGTTGCGTCCATGAAGGCGCCTATTCCGATATGCTCGGCATGAAGGGCATTCCGCGTATTGCAGAAACCATTGCTGCCTACACGGTTCTGGAAACCGCTCGCTTCCTCCAGATTCCGGTTCACTTTAAGCAGATTACTTGCGGTGAAACTTTGGAATTGGTCCGTGAAGCCCGCAAGAACGGTATCGATGTGACTTGCGATGTGGGACTTTATCACTTGTTGCTGGATGATTCCTGCCTGGAAACGCTGGATTCCGCTTACCACATTCTGCCGCCGATTCGCTCTGCTGCAGACCGCGAGGCTTTGTGGCAAGGTATTGTTGACGGAACGGTCAATGCAATCAGCGTGAACCACACGCCGGTGCTTCGCCAGGATACGGTAGTGAACTTCGAAGATTCCGTGCCGGGTGCGCTTTCCTTGGAAGTGGCTCTCCCCGCCATTTGGAACAAGCTTGTTGCTAAGGTGGGCGAAGCCCGCGCCATCGAACTCCTTTCGACGGCTCCCGCTCGCTTGGCCGGTTCTGTCCCGGCGACAAGCAACGTTGTCGTATTCGCTCCGGAAAAACCGCATGTGGTCGCTGAAAGCGACTTTGCGGGACACGTCTGCAATTCTCCGCTTCTGGGTAAGGAATTGCCGTCGTCTATCCTTGCAACATACATCAACGGAGTCTGGACCGAACTTTAATTTCGATTTCTGAATCCTATGATTGAACCGCTTCAAATAGTCTGGATCGCATTTGTCTTTTGCTTGTTCGTGGCGTTGTTGGTGCTGCTGGAAATCCGCCGCATCAATGACCGCCGTGAAAACGAAGAAATGTTCGGTACCCAGTCGTTTGATGAAAAAGTGGTGCAACTCGGTTTTTCAGCTAAAGAAAAGAGGACTTTAGACAAAATAATCAGAACGTCAACCTTTGAAAATAAGGATGCCATTCTGAATTCGTCGGGCCTTTTTGAACAGGCTGTTTCCACGTTTTACGATGTTCGTGACGTCTTTGATGTTCGTGATGAAACTCTCGCTGCAGTGGAAGCGCTTCGCCACAAGTTGAATTTTACGGCGACGAATCCTTTGTCTGAAATCTTTTCGACGAGACAGTTTAATGTTGGGGATCGAATTGACTTGATTCCCGAAAACGGAACCCTGATTAAACGTTCTGACATTGTGTGGCGCTCCGAGAAGGAATGGGCTATTTCTTACGATGGCAGCGACGGTCCTGCAAAGTCGTTTGTTGGACGCGATATCCGCATTCGTTGGACTCGCCCGGATGACGCTATTTATTCGACTACCGTTTCTATCCGACGGTTAGATGAAACGGGTAATTTTGTTTTGCCTCATTCTTCGTCCCTGGATAAGCGCCAGTTGCGTCGTTGGGTTCGTGAACAGGTCGCTTTCCCGGTAATGGCCATTTTTGAAAATGGCGATACGGTCGGGGGGACCCTGCTGGACCTTTCCGCTGGCGGTATCATGATTGGCCTGCCTAAAGAATGCTATCCAGGACAGCATTTGCGTATTCAGTTTGAACTGCCCAGTTTTGGCGAAGAAAACGTCGAAATTGAGATTTTGCGCAATTTGGGGCAAAAAAACAAGGATTTCCCCAATTACTATTGCCTGACCGCCTCTTTCCGTGGTAAGTTCGGTTGGACCCAGGAAAGGGTGCTCCAGTACCTGTTTGAGGTTAGTAAGTCAAAAAAACAGGCAAAAAAGTGGGCTAAACAGGCCTAAGTAGTTCATTTTCAATGACTTAGATTAATTTTCCGCTTGACATTCTGCTTTTATAAAGGTAGAATTAGTAAGGAAATGTTTTACAATCGGAGTTAACTTTGGCTTTAGGATTGATTTCTAAAATCCGTGGTTTGCGCGAGACCGTCGGCATTGATGTTGGCCATTACAGCATCAAGTATGTCAAGGTCTTACACGGCGCGAACGGGAACAAGATTGTTTTAGACGCCGACTTGGAACGGGTGCCCGATGGATGTATCGTAAACGGAGAAATCCAGGTGCGTGAAGGGGATGCCCCGACCGATCAGGACGGTAAGCGCGAAAAGGATGGGGCAGAACTGCTTGCTGAGGCTATGGCCAAGCTGATGATTCGTCATCCCATCGATGATTCTTGCGATATTGTTGCATCGGTGAACTGCGGTGCTGGCGCCGGTGGCGTTCTGGTGGATCGTGTTTCTGTCAAGGTTCCTAAAAATGGCAATGAAGCTGCCATTATTCTTCAGACCGCCCAGTCCCGTCCGCCCTTCGATGACCAGGACAACGTGATTGACTATGAAGTCTATTCCCGCGAAGGCGATGATGTCAAGGTGAACGTGGTGGCCGCAAAGAGTGCGCTTCTGGACTCCTGGGCGCAGTTTTTCAATCGCCGCGGCCTCAAACTGTCGGCGCTGGATGTCGATATTTTCGGCTTGCTGAATGCTTATGTTGCTACCGTCGAAGAGGCTGAAAAAGACAAGACTGTCGCTATTTTCAATATCGGCGAAAAGAAAATGAGCGTCGCCTTTGTGCAGGACGGTCAATTCCATTCCATGCGTGCCATGGCAGGCGGTTCCCTGGATATGGTGGTCAGCAAGACCTGCATGAACTTGGGCATTGATTCTGAAAAATGCCACGAAATTTTAACTAAGGGAGACCTGTCCGTGGTGGACGGTTTCTCCGAGGCCGAAGTTGAAGCCGCGCTCCGACTGGCATACGAGGACCTGATGGCGCAGATCGATATCGGTATCCGCTACTTCTCGTCTTCGGAAGATTCCAAACCTCTCGACAAGATCTTGTTGGGTGGAGGTGGAGCCGCCGCCCCTGGTCTAAGGGAATTTATCGCGGAACATTCCGGTATCGAAACTGATACGGTGAACCCGTTCAGGCTCGTGCCTTGTGATTCCAAGGTGTTTGGCGAAAGTGGTCTTTCTATTGGACTCTCCAATATTTACGCCCCTGCGTTGGGCTTGGCAATGAGGAAATTCTAATGGCGTCTACGAAAAAAGAAACCACAAGAAATGCCTTGGCCATTTCCATTAACTTGCTTCCTCCGGAATTCCGCAAGAAGCAGAAAGACTTTACTTGGATAACGGACCGTCGCATTATTTGGCCTACGGTTGCATTGCTTGTCGCAATTGTTACAGTGGTGATGCTCCAGGGCTATGTTAATGAAACCATTAGCGGTTTAAGCCAGGAACTGACGCGCGTTCAGGAAGAAGTGGAACGCGAACGTCCGTTGCTTTCCAAGATTAGCGATCTGGAACAGAAGCAGGGTGTTGTCAACACAAAGATCAATGCTCTCAAGTCTATCCAGGTGAGCAAGAAACGCTGGGTTATTTTGTTCGAAAACATCTCGTCGGTGCTTCCGCCTAACATGTGGATTACCAGCATCAACCAGATGGGTGAATTTGACCTTGAAATGCGTGGTGTGACCTACGACTTCTCGGAAGTAGCCGAATACATGGTGAAACTCGAAAAGCAGGTGAGCATCCAATCGGTTTCGCTGGTGACCATCTCTACTGCGAAAGTGGATGGAAAAGAAGCCTATAATTTCACCATCAAGGTAGTTCTCAATCGAGATCTTGGGGAGGGTGATAATGGGTAAGATAGATTTAAAAGACAAACGAAACGTCTACGCCATAATCGTGTGCCTTCTGATTATGGCGGCAGCCCATTTGGTGTATAACTACGTGTGGGATCCGTTTACGTATCAGCGCGAATCTTTGGAACGTGATCTCCAGTCGGCTCAGGCTGAACTGGACAAGATCAATGCCAAGAAGCATCGTGTGGCCGAACTTGAAATGCAGTTGGCCCAGGCTGAAAAGGATTTCGAAAAGCTGAAGGAAATGTTCCCTGAAGAAGAAAAGGTGCCGCTGCGCTTGCAGGACCTTTATGCTGTGATTCGCAGCTCCATGGTGCAGATCCAGAAGTTTAACCCTGAAGGCCGTGCCGAAAAGGAACACTACATTGAAAACCGCTATTCTATTGCAGTGAATTCCGGTTATCATATGTTGGGCTATCTGTTTGCAGAAATCGCAAACTTCAATTACCCGACGGCCATTACGAACCTTCACTTGAGCCGTTACTCGGGCATCAAGGCCGAAGTCGAAAAGTCTGAAACTCACGGTTGGACTCCGATTACCATGTCGGTGACCTTCAACCTGACTACATACACGTCTAAGAAGGTGGGCAAATGATGAAAATGAAGATTCTTCTTTTGTTGCTTGCCTTTACGGCTTTTGCTAGTGCCGCCCAGATTAAGGATGTGCGTTTCGACTGCAGTGCAAAGGGTTGCCAAGTGGTATTCGCTTTTGCATCTGAAAAGAATTTGCCGACGTTCTTCCAGAAGTACGATGCTGCTTCCAAGAAGTTGACGGTCGGTTTCTCCGAAACGACTTTTGCTCTTGGCGAAGGCGACTATGATGTCGATGCCAATTCCAAGTTTGTCAAGTCCATGAAGGTGTTCAAGGATGCGTACAAGGGTACGGCATTCTTGAAGATCGAAATGGATGTTGGCGCCTCGATTACTTCGGATAAGAACGAAATCGCTCTCGACAAGTCCAACTTCTTGATCAAGCTCAAGAACAAGGGCGGAAAGTCCTGGACGCTTTCGAAGCTTTTTGCGGATCGCAAGAAGGCTGCCGAAAAGCAGGCTGCTCTTGATAAGAAGGCTGCCGCCAAGGCCGCCCTCGAAGAGAAGAAGCGCCTGGCCGAAGAAAAGAAGGCTGCTGACAAGCGTGCTCTTGAAGAAAAGAAAGCTGCCGAAAAGGCCGCCGCTGAAGAAAAGAAGGCCGCTGCCAAGCGTGCTATCGAAGAGAAAAAGGCTGCGGCAAAGGCTGCCGCCGAAGAGAAAAAGCGCTTAGCCGAAGAAAAGAAGGCTGCCGAAAAGGCGGCTCTCGAAGAAAAGAAGCGTCTCGCTGCAGAAAAGAAAGAAGCTGAACGCCGCGCCCTTGAAGAAAAGAAGGCTGCTGAAAAGGCCGCCCTCGAAGAAAAGAAGCGCTTGGCCGAAGAGAAAAAGGCTGCCGAAAAGGCTGCTCGCGAAGCTGAAAAGCTCTTCGCCGAACAGCAGAAGCAGATTGACAAGGCTGTTCTCGAAGGTGGCGCTATTTCTGCTCTCCTCCCGAGACTGAAAGAAATGACGGTTCTCATCGGTTCCGGTCTGGAACAGTTCCGTATTGTTGCAGAAGAACCCATCGAAATTCAGAATATCTCTAGCGTTGACAAGAACAACACTCTGACGATTGGTCTCGCCGGTCCTCAGAAGTCCCCGGTGTTCAGAATCGGTGCCGGATCCCTGGTGAAGTCTGTGACTTGGGGTGCTAACGGTCTCAAGGTGCAGTTGAAGGGTTCTGTCCAGCCGGCTGTCTTGGTGCAAGACGGTGTGTTTGTACTGCAGATTGCCGAAAAGGGTATCAACAAGGATGGCTTTATGTTCTGGTCCGCTCAGCCCAAGGGCATCTATGTGCGTGACTGGATGAAGCCTGCTGACGACAAGCCGAACTTCGATTCCTTTGTGAAAAATCTTGACAAGGGCAGCAAGAAGATTATTTCGGGATCTCAGACATTCCACTTGCGCCCGGTTGTCCGCGAATTGATCGTGGTTGCCGACGAAACGGAATTCTATGCTGCCCCCAATGAAAATTCCCAGGTGATGCAGCGTCTCGTGTTTGGCGACCGTCTGGTAAGCCTCGACATGAAGGGCCTGTATCGCAAGGTGCAGTCCGGCAACAAGGTTGGCTATGTTGACCGTCGCGCCGTAGGATTCTTTGATGAACTTTCTTCTGTTCAGGAAGAACGTTTGAAGCAGATTGACAAGGAACGTGGCACGAACCTTACGGGTAATGCTCCGCAGATCGGTAGTCAGCTTGACGGCCTTTACGAAGACCGCGTGACTTACAGTTCCTTTGGCCGTCGCGACCCGTTCGTGGAAGTGGATGGCCTTGTTGAAGAAGGTATCAATATTGACCAGGTCGAACTGGTGGGTATCATTTGGGAATCGGATGTGCCGGTAGCCATTCTTGTTGAATCCAAGAATCCGTCTATTTCGTACACCGTCAAAGAAGGCGACAAGATTCTCAACGGTAAAGTTTTAAAAATCACACAAACTGACGTACTCTTCCTGATTCAGGAATTCGGGGTGAGCCGTCGCTACTCCATGGGTCTTCCCGATAAACTTGGGGGTCAAAAGTGAAAAATATGACAAAAATCCTTACTATTCTTCTCTTGGTGGTGGGTCTCACTACTGCATGGAGTGCTCCTGCTGAAGGTTCTGTATCGACTCCGAATAAGAAGTTGTACGATTTCAGCTTTGTTGACATGAACTTCGAAGCGGTGTTCAGCTCTGTTTCTGTAATTGCCGGTGTGGACATTATTCTTGCTCCCGAAGTCAAGGGTAAGACGAGCCTCAAGGTGACAAAGAAAACATGGCAAGAAACTCTTGACATTATTTGTAGCATGAACGACTTGACTTGGATTATCGAAGACAAGTATATCTTGATTCAGCGTTCCGCTACATACCAGGCTAAACAGAAGAAGATTGCTGACGAAGAAGCCCAGGCAGAACAGAATGCTCCGCTGGTCCGTAAGAACTTCCAGGTGCACCATGCCAAGGCCGAAGAACTGGTGAAGGTGCTGGAAAGCATGAAGTCTAACCGTGGCCGCATTACGACGGTGGAACGTACGAACTCCATTATCGTGTACGATACCGACGGCAAGATCGAACAGATGGAAAAGGCTTTGACCGAGCTCGATGTCGAAACCCTCCAGATCATGATTACCGCAAAGCTCGTGGTCGTGAACAGCGAACGCGCCCGCGAACTGGGTGTGGACTGGACTGCAAGAATGGGTACCACGGCTTTGACTCCGGGTACAGTTACGACTCCGCAGGGTAGCGGTTCTGGCGATACTCGTACCAGTGCAGCTATTCATTCCTTGCCCAACGGCGGTGCTTCTCCGGCTGTTGGCAATGCAACGACTGCAATTACTGCAAGCTTGTTAGACAACAACCTGCAGATTGCAATTTCCAACATCATGGGTGACGCTTCTACCGAAGTGCTTGCTAGCCCCCAGGTTTCTACCCTCGACAACACTGAAGCCCAGGTGTTCATGGGTGATAAGGTATCTATCCGCGTGATTGACGATAGCGGTGAATCTTCGACGCAGCTCGTGGAAACAGGTATCAAGCTGACGGTGACTCCGCACGTTTCTGGCGACAACCGCATCTTGCTTGACCTGCACCCCGAAAACAACTCTTATGGCTATGACGAAAAGGGCCAGGTGGTGATCAGTACCCAGGAAGCCAAGACCAAGGTCGTGGTGGCTGATGGCGAAACGGTGGTGATCGGTGGTTTGACCCGTAACGAAAATACCGAAAGTGAATCCGGTATTCCGTTCCTGAAGGATATCCCGCTGCTGGGTAATCTCTTCAAGTACAGCCGTAAGGCAGTCACCAAGCGTGACCTGATTATCTTCGTGACCCCGCGCATTATCCGCAACTATGTGGGCTCCGTGGAACTTTCTGAAGCCTCCGATACCATGGAAGGTGCTCCGCAGGCCCAGAAGGTGGAATATACTCCGTCTGCTGAAGCTGCTGATGGTGAAACCCCGATTGTGGAACCCAAGCCGAAGCAGGAACCTGCTCAGGAAAAGCCTGCTGAAAAGGCTTCTTCCGAAAAGGCTTCCGCTCCGGCACCTGCCGCTCCGGCTCCTGCTGAAGAAGAGGAAGAAGGCTGGAACTAATTTAAGTCTTGCATAAAAGAAATTTCCCTGGAGCGATGGTTGCTTCGGGGATTTTTTATTAGAACTTAAAAACTTGTTGAAGGATCAACTAAGCTTTACTAGCTACCTTACCACGAGTGCGGCGAGAGCCAGTTCTTGACTGGTAACAGTCCAGCTGCTGCTCTTGAATTCGTAGTTGAGGTCGGCGAGGCGACGGATGACGCGGCAGAGGAGCGGTTTGCCCCAGCGGCGGCAACATTCGGCGGCATTGCCTTGCTTACAGAACATGAAGTAGTTCTTGCCGAGAGCCTGGGCGGCGTCTTCGGCGCTCATCTTCTTGGCGGTAAGCGACATGAAGTTGAGCAAGTCTACGGCATGACCGTAGAGGGCGTTTACGATGCGGATTGCATCGTTGTCCTTGTTGCCGTAAAGGATTTCGTGCAACTTGCGGGTGTAACCTACGGCGTCACGCATTCCAAAGTAGTTCAGAATCTCGTAAGGCGGGATTTCGCGGCGGGGCGTAATCATGGTCTTCACGAGATCGAAGGTGATTTTGGTGCAGTCGGGATCGTAGATTAAAGCTTTTTCCAGTTCTTCGCAAACGAGCTTGGTGTTGGTACCTAAAGCGTCTGCCAGGTACTGGCTGGCGGCGGGCTCGATCGGCTTTCCGAAGTGGGCGGGTACGTTCGATGCAATCCATTCTTGCATCTTGTACTGCTTGGGTTCTTCGTACTTTTCGATTTTACCGACCTTCTGCAGAATCTTGTAGAGTTCCGAATTAGCACGGAGCTCATCAAAATCCAGCAGCAACTTGCAGTCGGGAGCATCCTTGAGCCAGCGGGCGAGGGCTTTTGATTCTTCGGCCTTCATGGCATCGGCATTGCGGACGACCACCGCCTGTTCCGGCGCAAACATGGAGACGGCGCCGCAGCTTTCCATGATGAGCCCGGCAACCGATGGAATGTTTGTGTCAGAAGCATACACGATCTGCTTAGAAAGCGGATCGTTCTTGCGGTCTCCAAGGGCATCGGTCAGGAACTTGTCGGTCTGCTTATCCTTGGAGAACTGGTCTTTGCCGATGAGGGCTAGAATCATAGCTTACTTGAAGTCGACGATTTCGAAACGGTTCTTGCCCTTGGGGGTCACGACTTCGACGATTTCACCCTTCTTCTTGCCCATGAATGCGGAACCCATGGGGCTCTTGAAGCTGATCTTGCCGTTCATCGGGTCGACGCCTTCGGGGCTCACCAACTGGTAGACCACTTCTTTCTTGGTAGCAAGGTTTTTGGCGGTAACGGTGGCGCCAAAGCGAACGGTGTCGGAGTTTGCGTCAAATTCAACGATAATTGCATTAGAAATCTGGTCTTCCAGCTTGGGAATTTCCAGATCGATATGAGCCAGCATTTCCTTGGCGGCGTGGTATTCAGCGTTTTCGCTCAGGTCGCCTTGCTTGCGGGCTTCTTCCATTTCATCTACAACGCGGGGACGCTCGACCTTTTTGAGGAAGGTGTAACGTTCAACCAATTTGTCGTAAGTTTCTTTAGTACAGGGTGTTTTAGCCATGCCTTTAAATTAGAATTTTTTTGTAGAGCGGAATCGTGTCGTGTTCAACATAGTCGCTTTTTTGCTATAATTTAGGGCGTAAAAAACAATAGGAGATACTATGTACACTGTATTGGAAAAAGGCGGCGTTTGTTCCCCCAAGGGATTCACCGCATCTGGTATTTGTGCAGGCATTAAGGCCAGCGGTAACGCTGACATGGCTCTTTTGAAGAGTGAAAAGGCTGCACGTTGCTTTGCCGTGTTTACAACGAACAAGGTGAAGGCTGCTCCGGTGCTTTATGACAAAGCTGCTCTTGAACATGCCCACTTTGCTTCTGCTGTTGTGGTGAACAGCGGTAACGCAAACGCCTGTACCGGCGAACAGGGCCTGCGCGATGCAGAACGCATGGCTGTCCTTACCGAAGAAGCTTTGAAGCTTACTCCGAAGAGCGTGCTCGTTTGCAGCACCGGTGTGATTGGTCACCTGATGCCGATGGACAAGATTGAAGCCGGTATCCCGAAGCTGGTTGAAAAGCTCCACTCCGACGCTTCCGAAGAATTTGGCCGCGCCATTCTGACCACTGACCTTGCTCTCAAGAGCCATGCCGTTGAAATCCAGACCGAAAAGGGGGTGGTGACCATCGGTGGCGCCTGCAAGGGCTCGGGCATGATTCACCCGAACATGGCCACGATGCTTGCCTTTATTACGACTGACCTTGCTTTGCCGATCGATTTCTTTGCTGAATTCCGCGCCGACATCGCTGATTCCTTCAATGCGATTACGGTCGATGGCGACACCAGCACGAACGATACTTGCATTCTCTTGGCTAACGGCATGAGCGGAATCAAGTACGAAGACTTGACTCTCTCCGAACAGGGTGAATTCCGCGCCGCATTGATGCTCGTGATGAAGGAACTTGCCAAGGATATCGTTCGCGACGGTGAAGGTGCTACCAAGCTGATTGAACTTTGCATCGAAAAGGCCGAAAGCCACGAAGAGGCTTTGCGCATGGCCCGTTTCATTGGTACGTCTAACTTGGCCAAGTGCGCTATGTTCGGCGAAGACCCGAACTGGGGCCGTATCCTCAGCAGTGCTGGTTCGAGCGGCTGCAACATGATCGCCGAACAGACGGACCTTTTCTTTGGCGACGTGCAGGTGCTTTCTAATGGCCGCCCGGTGCAGCTCGACGAAGAACAGACCAAGGCTCTGCGTGCGGTAGTCCGCCAGCGTGAATACAAAGTAACGCTGGTGCTGAATATCGGTCATGCTAGCGCAAGCGCGTTCACTTGCGACTTGAGCTACGACTACGTTAAGATCAATGCCGAATATACGACCTAATAAGACCGCTCGGCTCTATCGCATAAACAAGAATGTGATATCGCCTCGCTCTCGCAACCACGCCTAGTCAATACTAGGCGTTTGTTGCTCACAGAGATCGCTCGGCTCTCACGGTAGACCGTTCGGCGTGTTTGGTTCCTTTTGTGAACGAAATTCTTGTGAAAATCCTGCTTTCGGGCGGGATTTTCTTGTATTTTTACGGAAAACAAGAGGAAAAACATGGATAATTTCAACTTCTACAGCCCTACAGAATTCGTATTTGGTATGAACCGCGAAAATGAATGCGGTGAACTCGTCAAAAAGTATGGCGGCACCAAGGTGCTAATTCATTACGGTGGGGGTTCTGCGGTGCGTTCGGGCTTGATTGACCGCGTCAAGGCTAGCCTCGATGCTGCAGGAATCCCGCATGTGGATCTTGGCGGCGTGAAGCCGAACCCGCACGATTCTCTCGTGTACAAGGGTATTGAAATTGTCCGTGAAAATGGCATCGATTTTATTTTGGCGGTGGGCGGCGGCTCCACGATTGATAGCTCCAAGGCCATTGCGATGGGTGTTCCTTATAAGGGCGATTTCTGGGATTTTTACGAGGGCAAGGCTTCGGCTGCATGTGCGCTCCCGATTGGCGTGGTGCAGACGATTGCGGCTGCCGGTTCCGAGGGCAGCGGCGATTCCGTGGTGACCAAGGAAGATGGCATGCTCAAGCGGGGGGCCAGTAGCGAACATATCCGCCCGAAGTTTGCGGTGCAGAATCCTGCTTTGCTTTGCACGTTGCCGGCCTACCAGACGGCTTGCGGCATTACCGACATCATGGCTCACGTTTTTGAACGCTACTTCACGAATACGCTCGAAGTGGAAATCACCGACCGCCTGTGCGAAGCGGTGCTTATAACGATGGTGAAGGAGGGGCCGCGCGCCATTGCCGACCCGACCAACTACCAGGTGCGTGCGAACATCATGTGGACGGGGACGGTTGCCCACAACGGCGTTGTGGGCTGCGGGCGCAGTCAGGACTGGAACAGCCACGCCATCGAGCATGAACTTTCGGCGCTTTACGACTGCGCCCATGGCGCGGGGCTCGCGGTGATTATGCCTGCGTGGATGGAATACGTGGTCGACCATAACGTAATGCGTTTTGCGCAGATGGCGACGCGCGTATTCGGTTGCCAGATGAATTTTGAGAACCCGAAGACGACCGCCCTTGAAGGCATCAAGGCTTTCCGCAGGTTCCTGCATTCCATTGGCATGCCCATTAACTTTGCAGAACTCGGCGCAAAAGAAGAAGATATCCCGAAGCTGGTTGAAAAGCTGAATCCAGGTGACGGCTGGGGATTTGTTCCGCTCAAGGCAAAGGACGTCACCGCGATTTACACCATCGCCGCTCACGCCACGCTGGAGTAGTCGGCATGAAGGCGCTCTTTATCGGCGGAACGGGAACCATCAGCATGGCCATTACGCGCCTTGCTGCATCCCAGGGCTGGAAACTTTACCTGCTCAATCGCGGGAACCGCCCCGCAGAAGACATCCCTGCTGGTGTCGAAATCATTAACGCCGACATCTACAATGAGTCGGACGTTGCCGAAAAAATCAAGGGCATGCAGTTCGATGTGGTCTGCGACTTCATCGTATTTCATCCGAGTGCGCTTGAACGCGATTACCGCCTGTTTAAGGGCAAGACCAAACAGTTCATGTACATCAGTTCCGCGAGCGCCTACCAGAAGCCGCTTTCGGACTACCGCATTACCGAGGGCACGCCTCTCGCGAACCCGTACTGGGAATACTCACGCAACAAGATTGCGGGGGAGGAATTCCTGATGCGCAAGTACCGCGAAGAAGGCTTTCCGATTACGATTGTGCGCCCGAGTCATACCTACGATGAACGTCATATCCCGCTGGGTGTTCACGGTAAGAATGGTAGCTGGCAAATCGCGAAGCGCATGCTCGAAGGCAAGCCTGTCATCATTCACGGTGACGGTACGAGCCTCTGGACCATGACATTCAACACCGACTTTGCCCGCGGCTTTGTGGGCCTGATGGGGAACGTCCATGCTATCGGAGAATCGTTCCAGATTACAAGTGACGAAACGCTCACCTGGAACCAGATTTACAAGGCGGTTGCCGATGCTCTCGGTGTCGAACTCAAGCCTTACTACGTGTCTTCGCAGTTCCTTGCGGATGTAAGCGATTATGACCTGCTTGGAAGCCTCATCGGCGATAAGGCAAACTCCGTGGTGTTCGACAATTCCAAACTCAAGCGTGCCGTGCCCACATTCCGTACCGAGGTCCGCTTTGATGAGGGGATCCGCCGCACTATCGCAAACGTGCTTGCCCATCCTGAGTTCCAGAAAGAAGATCCCGAATTTGATGCCTGGTGCGATAAGATAATTGCAACGCTGGAAAACGCGAAGAAATCCTTTAAACGGTAATTGTCCGCCATAAATTCTTTCTTGAAACGGCTATGCAATTTTGAACAAAATTGTATATTGTGAGTGATGAAATATTTAGTCACTCTTTTTATTCTGCTTTTACTTGCGGCTTGCGCTGCGCAAGATGAACCCCGCAAAAAGGTGCAGGATGGCTTGACGAAGTCCCATTATCCTGATGGAACCCCCGAGATTGAAACCCTCTATGACAAAGGGACCCGTGTAAGCATAAAGCATTTTTACCCTTCCGGCCAACTCCATACGGAAATAGATTCGCTCGGAAATTACAGACAGTATTTTGCGGACGGGACCTTGGCGATGGAATTTACCGAGAAAGACGGCAAGAAAATTAGTGGAGAAAAAATTTACTACTCCAACGGGAATCTTCGCTCCATTCTCAAGTATAAGGACGATGGCGTCTGCTACCTCCGCGAAGATTTCTACGAAAACGGTGCGATGAAAAGTTCCTGCAAAATCGTGCAGAAACCCAAACGGCACGAAATTTGCCAGACCTTCTACAAGTCCGGCCAAAAACGGATAGTTACAACGGACGATGATCGCTATACGCTCTATTATGAAAACGGAACGCTAGAAAAGGATTTTGTCTATCGTGGCGATGTCTTGGTCGAAGAACGAGAATATTATGCTACGGGTAACCCGAAGGAAATAACGAAATACACGGGTGCTCCTATAAGGGGGTGCTCTAGATTATGCAATTTGTCGGAGGAAGTTTCTTTCTATGCAAATGGAAAAATAAAGGATTCCTGCTATGTTGAAAAGCCTCTCGATTGGGATGGAAAATCGGGGCGGGAATTGGCTAGAGTCTGCAAGAAATTTTATGAGAATGGAAATGTCAAAGAGAATCCTGTTTACCTTAACGCTAAATTGAAGGAGAAGAAAGAGTACTATTCGTCGGGAGTGCTAAAGGAACATAAAGTTTTCGGAGGTAAAGACCTTAAAGAAAAGAAGGAATATTATTCATCGGGGACATTGCGCGAATATACTGTTTATGGTGATTCGGGAAAACGGTCCTTGCGTGTAACCCGTTACAAAAACGGCCTGTTAAGGGATTCTTGTTTTCATGTTGATTCCAGTTTTGAAAAATCTTTTAGGAACGATGTGTGTAACAGCTTTAGCCGCGAAGGAAAACCTCGCAATCTATGGGTTGCGAAAGAAGGAACTTTGTTGGAAAAACGTTTTCATGACAATGGAAAATTGGAATCACTCGTTATTTATGGTACAGAAGGAAAATCGGCTTATACGAGATATTTTGAAGATGGTTCCGTGAAGGATTCTTGCTTTGTTCTGTATCGGAATGGCGAAAGTCGCGATATTTGTAAGTGGTACGGAAATGATAGATCGCTATACCTTTCGCAAGTTTTAAAGGGTGATACCATTTACGAAAAAAGGTTCAACGCAGGAATGTTGATGTCGGAATGTGCCATTGTGTGGAAAGGCCGCAGTGATGAAACCAGTCGTTGCAAGTCCTACTATAAAGAGGGCGCTTTAAGGGATTCTTCAATCAAGGTCCAAAAGCCGGATTCCATTTACTCTCAAATTTATGGATGTGATAAAGAGGGTAAATTCAACCGGTATGCGGAAAGCCGTTATTGGAAAAATGGAAATTTGATGGGAACCGATGACAAATATTGCAATGCTGTCAATGGTGAACTGGTTGATTGCAGGGAAGAACATTTGCAGAGGGGTGAAAAATGAAAAGCGGAAATCTGCTTGCTTTGATGTTGTTCGCCCTGCTGTTAATCTTTGCGGGTTGTTCCGGAAATGCGAAGGCTAAACGGACGGTCGATCCGGACGAGGTGCGGATAGTCTTGCGCAAAGGCGCCGATGGAGTCGTATGCAGGACGGTCTATATCCTGAAGGATCATGGCGGCGTCATGACGTGCCGTGATTCCAGCGGGACGCTTGTGCAGATGCGTGATTCCTACTATGCCGTCCCCTGGGGGCGTGACATCCTGTATTATCCGAATGGACAAATCAAGTCGGAAACTTTTTATGAGTCTATGTCCGCGCAGCCTGCTTACCGGAAGGAATTCTTTGAAAATGGCAATTTGAAGTTTTTCGAAGATTCGGTTGGCAAAAGAACCTATGACGAAAACGGTCGTCTAATTGATGCTGATACATTGGCGCAGAATTGGCGGGTTTATTATCGTGTTACGCCTGATGGTAACGTTTCCGTGAGCAAGCGCTCGCTTGATGGAGATTCTACATATTGGATGAATTATGTTTCGGACAGCATTTTGAGTAGCGAGGATTTCCGCTCTTCCAAAGGGAGCTGGTTCAAGAAATATGATTCGACGGGAGCGCTTCTTTATTCCGAATGGAAGTGTGATAGTGTGAACATCGAAGTGGATTATTACCCCGATGGAAAAGTATGGATGAATAAGGTCTTCCGTAAAAGGGAACTTGAATGGAGCGATGACAGCGTGTTTGTCTTGGCGGAATTCAAGGAATATGCGGGAAACGGGGTGGCGCTTCGCGAGTATGAATTGAATACGGCAGATTCGAAGGCTGAGCCGGTGTGCCGTTTCCGCAATGCGGCGGGGGATTCGATCGCTTTCCCGGAACCGCGTGAAAAGAACCCTTACAGTTTACGCGAAAACCAACGTTATAAGCCGTTCTATTCGTTTGTTGATAGCTGTACCGTCCCTGGGCGGTAATCATTATCTGCTTAATTCCACTGCGTAATCGGCTGCGTTGACGAAGTCCTGCGCATGCTCGATGGCGATGACGGTGTGGCCCGCTTCGGTGAGGCCGCGAATCAGGTCGAGTAGATGCTGGATGTCCTTTTGATGGAGACCGCGGGCGGGTTCGTCGAAAAGGAATAGCGTATTCGGCGCCTTGGCTCGGGCGAGCGCAATGGAAAGGCGGAGCCTGGCGCGTTCGCCGCCGGAAAGGTGCGACGTGGTTTGCCCGAGTTTCAGGTAGTCGAGACCCGTATCCACGAGGGGCTTGAGTTTGTCCGCAAAAGGCTTCATGTTGATGAACAGCTTGTAGGCTTCGCCGATTTCCAAATCCAGAATGTCGGCGATGGAAAGCGACTTGAAGCGGACTTCAAGAATTTCATCTTTGAAACGTCTGCCGAGGCACACGGGGCATTCGGATTCTTCGTAGCCCGCGGGGTCGAGGATAACTCCTTCTCCCTTGCAGTTTTCGCAGCGGCCCCCGGGGGCGTGCGTCGCGAATTTGCTTGCGGTGTAGCCGCGGACCTTACTTTCGGGAAGTTTTGCGAATAGGTCGCGGAGAATCGTGTTCAGGTTGATGGCCGAGGCGACGGTGCTGCGTCGGTTCCCGTGGAAGTCACCTGTCGAAAGAATCGATAGCGCCTGGATGCCGAGGCTTTCGAATTCGCCCTTGGTGGCACGCGGGGCTAAGTTCCTGAAGAAAATCGTGGACTTGCCGCTACCGCTTTGGCCCGTGATGACGCTGAACTTTTGTACTGGGAAATGCGCGGTGACCGGCTTCATATCGAACATCGCGAAGTTCTTGATATCAATGGCCGCGGCGTTTTTCTTTGGAATCTTCGGCTTAGTTTTCAAATTATTAATTCCGAATTCTGAACTCCGAATTCCTAATTCTCTAATCCAATTCCCCGTGGGTGATGCCGGATTCCCGAGCACCTCTTTTGCGGTTCCTTGCAGCAGAATTTCGCCGCCCATTTCGCCGGCGCCAGGTCCCATTTCAATAATCCAGTCGGCTTTCTTGATGAGGGCTGGATTGTGGTCGATGAGCACAAGCGTGTTTCCGCGGGATTGAACCTTCTTGAGGACTTTCCAGAGGGCTTCCACATCGCTCTGGTGTAATCCGCTGGCGGGTTCGTCGAGGACAATCAGGAGGTTGTTCAGGTGTCCGGTGCTGAGGCTCGAAAGCCGAAGTCTCTGGACTTCGCCACCCGATAGGGTGGCGCCTGCACGCCCTGCCGTGAGGTAACCGATATCCAAATCGATAATCGCCTGGATGCGGTCGATCAATGTGCGGAATGCGGGCTGCTGCTTTACCGTCAGTCGGTTGTCGAACAGGGCGTGCAGCCGGCTTTCGAGTTCCGCGAAAGGCGTGCTTAAAATGTCTTGCCACGTGGTACGGATTTTGCGCGGCTTATCTTTGCGATCTTCGCTGCTTTTGTTTTCGGGCTCATCTTCACTTGAAATGCTTTCAATCGCCGCATTCAAAAAATTCTGCTTGAGTCGAAGGCCCTTGCAATCGGGGCACTCTTCGCTGCTGTCTCCGTCTTCGATGATTCCGGTGCCGCCACATTTTTCGCAAACGCTTGTGCGGCTATAAGGCGACAGGTCCTCGGCGGCAAGCTGCCTGGAAAGTTGCGCTCCGTGCTCAGGGCAACGCGGTACCGTGCTGAAAAGCTTGCGACTCCCGTTGATGTCTAGAATCAATTCGCCGTGGGTGAGCTTCAAGACTCCGTCGACCGCCTCGGCAATACGGGTACGCGTGTTCTCGCGAACAATCACTCTGTCCACGACAATAAAGAATTCCTGCGGTACGATTTCGCGTTCGACCGCCGTCAAGTCGGCGAGCGAATAGCTGACACCATCGGCTAAAGCTCGCGTAAAGCCCTGTGCCAGGAACACTGCCGAAAGCTTATCGAGAGTCGCGTGCTTATCTGCTTCAATCCGTGCAAAGAACTGCAACTTACTCCCTTGCGGTAAACTCGCAATCTCGCGAATTATGTCTTCGCGGCTCATGCTTTCCATAGGCTTTCCGCAAATAGGGCAGGCGGGCTTCGCATAAGCCGCAAACAACGCGCGTAATGTAGAATCGCATTCCGAGATGCTGAGCGCATAAGCCTTCGCAGGCGTTTCTCCGTGACTCGGGCCTACGGCTAGGCTTGCGGGCAAACCTTCGGCGCTATCCAGCGGAATAATGCGGCGGCCGCCCAAGAGTTCAGCGGCAAAAGGCGAGAGTGTTTCCAGATAGCGACGCTTGGACTCTCCGTGCAGGGTATCAAGTACAAGCGTCGACTTTCCGCAGCCTGAAGGTCCGCACACCACAGAAATCTTGCCCAGCGGGAACTGGGCATCGATATTTTTCAGGTTATGCAGCCTGCATCCGCGTATGCTGATGAAGTTGGGCATTACTCCCTAATCGTAAATCTCAGTTCGCCAAACGGAGTGCAGAAGTCGAGGTTCTCGAGGCCGTTGGTCTCAATGCCATTGAACATACGGTAGCCACCACCGATAGACACTTCGAGCATCCTGGTTACGCGATAGTTGAAATGTACGGCCATGTCGGCGGTAAAGAAGTAGTCTTCAGATTCGAAAGCTTCGTCATCCGGTTCCATCACGTACAGAGCGCCGCCACCGACTTCAATCGGCACGGAAATCGCGAAGTCGCCGAGTCTGAGCGGGAAGAGTTCCACGAACCCGCCGAACGACATGTACTTGATCATCTGTTTTTCGGCGACATTGTAGTTGCGGACATCGCTCAGGAGTCTTGAAACCCAAACGCCGGTAGAAATCTGCGGCAAGATGTCGAGACCGATTCGGATATTGGCGAAAATGGCGCCGTCGTCGGCCACGAGAACATTTCCGCCACTCACGCCGATGAAAGCCTTCAGGCCGTCGTTCGACTTTTCTTCGGGGGTGTATTTTACGCTCTGCAGTTCAGCGTTTGCAAAAGCCACCAGGGCCACCAAGAGAATGAGAATCTTTTTCATAAGCAAAGTCCTTTTTTATACAATGTATAAAAAAAAGCGGCAAATGGCTCTAGGCTGGATTGCCGCATCGCATTGCTCTCGCAACAACGTGTTTTAATTCAGAAAATTCGAAATACGAATTACAGTCGATCCTTGGTCATGTTCAGGCCTTCGGCAGGGCTTCCTTCCCAGTTCCAGATGCGGTCCTTGGATTCGGGCCAGGTGCAAATCGTCCAAACCACGGAATTACCGCAGAGAACGATAGTCCAGATACCGAACACTAAGAAAAGGATGAGCGGTATGAAAGCGAGGGATCCGTAGAAGATGGACATACGGGTCACCAGCATGGTCTGGATAAGCATCAGGATCTTCACGTAGATGATAATGCAAATCCATGCAAGGATGGTGATGCCGATAGACGATACAAGCAGCTTCTTCTTGGTGTAGTTCTTGGGGTCCGGTCTTGCGGGGAGCGCATACAGGGTCAAGAAGATAATCAAGAGGAATGCACCGTGGAAGGTCAAGTACCAGAACGCGTTGATAAGCCTCTTGAGAACCGACTGGTCAAAGTGCAGACCATCGACGACAATGATCGAAAGTGCATTTTGCATGTGGTTCACAAAACCGGCATACAGACCGATAATACCCGCGAAGATTAGCAACAGCGGGGTATAGATGCGAATCTGCTTGTGCAATGGACGAGAAACCTTGTTTTCCCATACCACGTTGAAATTCGATTCCAGACTGCCGAAAGCGAGAATGAACGTGATGAAAAGACCCATGGCGCCGATAAAGCCGAGTTTGCCGATAGGCACATGTTCGGCGTTCTGCACAATGGAAATGATGGGATCGATTGGCCAGTCCAAGTCCAGGAACGTGACTAAATGCGGTAGGTAGTCCGAGAAGAAGTTGCCGAATCCGACAGCAAGCGTAATCGAAGTCAATAAAATCAGGAGCGGCACTACGGCCAAGAACGTCGTGTAGGTGAGGGCTGCCGCACGGGTCAGTCCATGGAAGTACAGGAACGACTTGCCGGCGATGACAGCGACCTTCACTGGAGTGACGGAACGTTCGGCGATGGCGTCGAACATCCGTTCCCAAGAGAATTCTTTAAACCAATTTGGCATTACAATCAAAAATTACTTGATGGTGCTGGTCAGGCGGAAGGCGAGACCCACATCGCTCATTTCGTTTTCGCTGTAGACGCTGAACTGAATCTTGGACTTGCCAATGCTCTTGACGTAGGCAACGGTCCATGCCCAGTCGTCGTAGGTGCCCTTCGGGGCGCCGTAAAGGTTGTCACGCTTGTTGATGTATTCCCATTCCACCATGAGGTGGCTCATGAGGGTGTTCATGATGCCGCTGTTCGGAGCGAAGTCCAAGCCCAGGTAGAACGGCTGGTAGTAGATGCCCGGCTGGAAATACTTGGATTCGGGAGCGATGTAGTTTTCGGTGTTGGCATCCAGGTCGTCGTTCTGGGTGTAGATGCAGGCGTATTCACCGTAGGCACGGAGGAAAGAGATGAATTCGTAGCTGGCGTAGGCTGCCACGCGGTGGGTGATATAGGCTGTGTTCTGCACCACGTCGATGAGGTTAGAACGGTAAGCCACCTTGACTTCCATCGGGAAGGTGAACTTCATGTCGTCTTCGATACGCACGTAACCCTGGTTTGCCTTGCCGTCCTTGGTGGCAACCATGGCGTTCAACTGGTTGAGACCATTTTTCCAGCCCAGTTCAAGAGCGTTGTGGCTGTAATCGCGCATCCACAGACCGCGCTTGGTCAAATCCTTGTCGACATAGGTACCGAAGTTGGTAGACTGGGACCAGTCGGTCTTCCAGCGACCGATTTTCAGGTTCAAGAGATTGTCTTCGTTGAGGGCCCACTTGTAGTTCACCCAGTAGAGGTCGGCCAAAATCTTATCGTAGTAGGTGGTCTTTCCATCGCCATCCTTGACCTTGTTGCCGAATTCCGGGGCGAAAATGCGGAGCATGATGGTTCCATCCAAGTTTTCGCTCTTGTACTGACCGCCGATGTTGGCACGAATCCAGCCGCTGCTGAAGTTGTTGTCTTCATCATTGATGGATTTGGTGACTTGGGTCTGTACGTTGCCCTTGAGGGTCATATTGTCGGTGGCGTCGGCGGCAAATGCAGAAATGCTCATGGCGAGCGCGGCCGCTGCGATTTTACTGAACTTCATGATTACTCCTTGGAGGATTTTTTGATTCGTGTCCAAATTTAGAATATTTTTTCTAACTTTGCCTCGTTTTTTAAGGAGTGTTCCGTGAAAGTGTTTCGTTTCGGTTATTTGCCCGTTTTGGGGGTTGTTTTTATTACAAATTTGGTGGTGGCTCCCGTTTTTGCCCGAGATTTACTTCCGAACAAGACCCACGCCGTGCTGACCGTGACTTATACCAACAACGATGATGTTCCCCAAGGGCATAAAAAACTGACTTTTGTAGGACAGAACGATCCCCAGAAAAAGCTGACCGTGACTACGGATGCAGAAGGCGAGGTAACATTCCATATTCCTCGAGAAGAGACCTACACGATTCTTTGCGAAAGTGTGACAGGGCCTTTTGAGTGTGGTACAACGCCTTACGTTTCGCCTACGGCTAGCACGGGCGGTATTACGGTCGTGTTCGATGATACCCGTGTAGAATTGAAAGGGGTGAATTTTAAGGCCGGAAGCGCTGAACTGGAGCCGGAATCCATTGAAATATTGGATGCGGCCGTGGCCGGAATCAAGAAAAATCCCCAGGCCCGTATCGAAATCCAGGGCCATACAAGTTCCGAAGGTGATGACCAGTTCAACCAGACTCTTTCGGAACAGCGCGCCTATACCGTATTCCTTTACATGGTCGACAAGGGAATTGACCGTGGCCGTCTTTCGGCAAGCGGTTATGGGTCCAGCCAGCCTAAGGCGAGCAACAGTACCGAGGCGGGTCGCAAAAAGAACCGCCGTATCGAGCTTCGCGTGTTAAACGAAGACGAAGTTCCGGTAGAGTATACCAACTAATTTTTACGGAATCCCTCGTCGGAAAGGACGATCTTTCCTTCGCGGAAGAGCGTACCCAGAATCTTCTTGAAAGTCTTCTTGGACATGCCGAATTCACGGCGGATTTCTTCGGGATCGCTGTGGTCGCCGTAGGGCAGGAATCCGCCCGCTTCTTCGAGCTTTTGCATAATAGCGGCGGGGCTTTCGCTCTTCATGATACCCTTGTAGCCTACGGGAGTAAGGTTTAGGGTGATTTTTCCGTCTTCAGTGAAACGTTGTATGTAACCGGCCATGGTGTCGCCGATATAGATGCGGGGCGTGGCGGACGTAACCATAAGGCGGCCCGTGTACCTGTAGTCTACCAGGAAGTCGATGTGGTCGCGGGTGACTTCGTAGGCGGCGAGCTGCACCTTTTGACCCAAGTGGAGTTCCGATGTGTCGGGATCCAAGAAACTCTTGATTTTTTCGGTGGCCACAATGCGGTTGCTCTTGTCGTCTTCGAGAATGTACACGACGCAGCGGTCACCGCGTCTGAGTTCACCCAGTTGTTGCTTGTAGGGGAGGAACAGGTCCTTGTTCAGACCCCAATCCAGGAATGCGCCAATGCGGTTGACGTCCTTGACTTCGAGAACAGCGAATTCACCGACGGTAGCGTAGGGCTTGTCGAGAGTGGCGATGGGGCGGTCCTCGGAATCCATGTAGACAAATACGTCTAGAACTTCGCCTTCGCTCAAGGTAAATTCTTCTTTCTTACCGGGGAGTAGCACGCGCCCGCCGGTTTCCAGTTCCAGGTAATAGCCCTGGGGCATGATTTCTTCTACCCGGGCGCGGTTGTATTTGCCTAATTCCATAAGGGACCTTCCGTTCAAGTGATTTAGTCAAAAAATAGAAAAAGTGCGGGAGTGTAGATGCAAATTTGAACTGTTTTTCCGGATTTGGCGTGTAATATAGAGAACCCTCATTAAAAAAGGATTAACCATGAAGTCAAATCTCCCTGAACAGATGCCCCGTGAAAAAATTGAGAAAATGGGGGCTTCCGCCCTTTCTAACGAAGAATTGCTTGCCTTGATTCTTGGTAGCGGAAACCAGGACTGCAATGTGTTCGAGTTGTCTCGCCATTTGGCAGACTTTCTTGCAAACCAAACCAAGGTGCCCTCCCTTAGCAAAATCCGGGAAATTCGGGGCTTGGGCAAGGTAAAGGCTGCCCAGGTACTTGCCTGCTTGGAACTTTCGGGACGCTATATCCTGAGCGCCAGATCAAAACCGATCATGTCACCAGATGACCTCATGTCGAGACTTTCGTTTTTGAAATTCGAGGAGCAGGAACATCTGGTGGTGGTGACCCTGAATTCGGTCAATTGCGTTATCCGGGTTCATGAAATCACTACGGGGCTTGTCAACAAGACTCCTGTGCACCCCCGCGAAGCCTTTGCCAAGGCTATTGAAGATCGTGCCGTAGCGGTGGTTTTCGCCCATAATCACCCTTCAGGTTCCCCGGAACCCAGTATGGAAGATATGGCCATAACCCGAGTTCTCTGTGCATCGGGGCGTATTCTGCAAATACCCGTATTGGACCACATTGTGGTGGGGAAAGGCGGATATACCAGTATTTGCAGGATGAAACCGGAAATGTTCGAACGGACCTTCGAAACGGACTTGGAATAAATTTGTTGCGAAAATTTTACAGTCTGTTTGTTGTGTGATTTTCATTAAATAGGTAAAAAAAAGAGCATTTTTTTGTTGCTTTTTTGAGTAATAAGTTATATTTACAATAGTTAAATCGGGTAGCCTTGTTTGGTAGGCAACCCACTATAAGGAGACGCTATGAATAAGGTAGCTATGGGTTTTGCCCTCGCTTTGGCAGCTTCTGCCTTTGCCGGACATCCCCAGACGATTAACAAGGAAGGCTTTGTGGGTGTGAATAAGACCCAGTCAGCCCAGTCCCTTGGTCATTCTAAGCTTGTCTTTACCCTTTTGGGCGATGCAACCTTCGGCAATGACATGTTCCCGAATAATGAATCTGGTACTGCACTTCACGAAGCAACCTACAATGCAGAAGGAAATCTTCTTAGCGATAAGAATGCTCCGGTTGCTGACTTTGTGGGTGGAAGTGCCTATATCGGCTTTGCCATCGGCATTTGGCATTATTTCGACTTGGGCGTGACCATGCCGGTCTATTATGATCAGTTCAACGCTGAGGATGTGGGTGGCCAGGGTGCCATTCCCAATACCAAGGTTGGCTATGTGGGTAACCTCAAGATCGATATGAAGGCTCGTTTCCCGCTGCCTGAAGATCAGATGTTCGATATTGCAGTGTTCGGTGGTGTGACTGCCGGTACCGCCAATACCGAAAAGCAGGGTCTCTGGATTCGTGAACCTGAATACATCAACAAGAAGAATGCTACTGCATACCCCTTCGGACACAAGATCACCACGGTTAAGGGCGGTCTCGCTGTAACGATGGATGCAAGCAAGCTTGATGGTGGCGACGGCTTCCCGTTCCTGTTGCACTTGAACGGTGGTTACCGTTATACGACAAATGCGGACTATTTGTCTCTCCCGTTCATGAGTGCTGCTGCAGAAGTCTACTTTATGGATTTCATGTCGGTTTTCGTGGAATACTACTGGGATATCCAGATGGATGACTACGAATACTGCATTGAAGGCGCAGAATGTCAAACGAATCGAGATGGCAAGCTTGACATGAAGCAGCTGACCGGTGCCTTGGTGTTCCACCTGCCGGTGGGCGTCGACCTCCACATGGGTGCTTCTTACTACCTGGGTGGCGACAAGTTTGTGGCTGCCAAGACTCTTGAAACTAGCGAACGTCCGGGTGGTGTCGAAGTGCGTAACATTCGCGTGAACCCGGAATACACCGTTTACGGCGGTATCACCTGGAGTGGCTACCTGCTTGCTCAGGACCGCGATGGCGATGGCGTTACGGATGACGAAGACAAGTGCCCGGATGATGTGGGCCACCGTCTGAACCAGGGTTGCCCGTTGGGTAATCCGGACGCTGACGAAGACGGCGTTTGTGATTCCTGGGTTGCAGAAAAGGGCTTTGAATCTGAATTTATTGAAGTTTGCGAAGGCGTAGACCAGTGCCCGAACGAAGCTGGCGAAGGCGACGATGGTTGCCCGCTTGACAATCCGGATGCAGATGGTGACGGCGTTTGCGATGCTTGGGTGTCTCAGAAGAAGATGACCAAGAAGTTCGCCAACGTTTGCGAAGGCATTGACGATTGCCCGGCTCAGGCTGGTTCTCCGGCATTCAACGGTTGCCCGACCAAGCAGCCGGACCCGGATGGTGACGGTCTCTGCTCTCCGTGGGTGACTGACGAAGGTGCCATGAACGAATTCGCTGACATCTGTAAGGGTTACGATATGTGCCCGGGTGAAGCTGGTTCTGCAGCCAATAAGGGTTGCGCATGGGATGATCCGGATGCCGATAACGACGGCCTCTGCGACCCGTGGGTGACCGAAAAGAAGATGGGCTTCTACTTCGAAAAGGCTGCTGAAGACGAAAATATGGCCAAGGAATGGTTCATCGACAAGTCTTGTAAGGGTATCGACAAGTGCCCGACCGAACTTGGTCCTGCAACCAATGAAGGCTGCCCGCTCGGCAATCCGGATACCGACAAGGATGGCCTCTGCGATCCGTGGGTAACCGAAAAGAATATGCTCGATCAGTATGACGGTATCTGCTCTGGTGTTGACAAGTGCCCGACCGAAGCCGGTGAAGCATTTGCTCAGGGCTGCCCGATGGAAAGCCCGGACCCGGATGGTGACTCCCTCTGCTCTCCGTGGGTGACCAAGCAGAAGATGCTTGACCAGTTCAAGGATATGTGCCGCGGCTATGACCGTTGCGAACTTGAAGCCGGTCCTGAATGGAATAAGGGTTGTCCGATTGATGACGATCCGGACCCGGATAAGGATGGCGTCTGCTCTGAATGGGTTGCTACCAAGAAGCTCCAGAAGGAATTCGAAAGCGTTTGTACCGGTATCGACCGCTGCCCGGATGAACCGGGTGACGACGGCCATGGCTGCCCGAAGAAGGCTGTCGAAAAGCTCGATGGCGTGACCTTCAAGAGCGGTAAGGCAACGCTTGAATCGAACGCCAAGAAGATCCTCCAGAATGTGGCCAAGAAGCTCGTGAACGACGACAGCTACAAGGATCTGAAGATTGTAATCCAGGGTCACACCGACAACGTGGGTAAGGAAAAGTCCAACCAGAAGCTTTCCGAAAACCGCGCCAAGGAAGTGATGAAGGTGCTCACCAAGGCGGGCGTCAAGAAGGATCGCATCAAGGCTATCGGTATGGGCTCCAGCTGCCCGGTGGATGACAACAGCACCGCCGAAGGCCGCGAAATGAACCGCCGTATCGAAATGCACTTCGTAACGCCGGATAACGACGGTACGGGCTGCGAAAGCAACCTGGTGCAGTAATCTTCGCTAGTGTTTGAATAAAGTCCCCGGCGTACTGCTGGGGACTTTTTCTAATTTAAAGACTGATACAGGTGAATGTAACTATGACTAAACTCGACGAAATTCTTCAATCCCTTAATGCATCGAACCATGACCTCGTGGAGATGCTTCCTGTAAACCTGAACCATAAGATGGTGCAGAAGGCTCGCCTCGGCAAGAAGCCTGTCCCGAAACATACGCAGGACCTGATTCTGCAGGCGCTGAACAAGTACCTGGTGCAGAATGCCGTTACCGAAGATAAGAAGGTGAAACAGTACAAGCGCGTGGAAATATTCCCGCAAGATGATACTATTTCGGATTAATTTTTATAAATTGAAAGTATGCAACAGTATTTAGACCTGCTCAAAGATATTATGGAAAATGGGGTGGACCGCTCCGACCGTACCGGTACGGGAACGCGCTCCGTTTTTGGACGCCAGTGCCGTTATGACCTCTCCAAGGGTTTCCCTTGCCTGACGACAAAGAAGCTTCATCTTCGCTCGATTATCCATGAACTTTTGTGGTTCCTCAAGGGTGATACGAATATCAAGTATCTGCACGACAACAAGGTGACCATCTGGGACGAATGGGCCGACGAAAATGGCGACCTGGGGCCGGTTTATGGTCATCAGTGGCGCAGCTGGCCGACTCCCGATGGTGGACATATCGACCAGATCAAGAATCTGGTGAATAGCCTCAAGAATAACCCCGATTCTCGCCGTCACCTGGTTTGCGCCTGGAATGTGGCCGAAGTCGACAAGATGGCTCTGCCGCCTTGCCACTGCCTGTTCCAGTTCTACGTGGGCGGTGTAGGGGCTTCGGGTAAGCGCAAGCTCAGCTGCCAGCTGTACCAGCGTAGTGCCGATACTTTCCTCGGTGTGCCATTCAATATTGCTTCTTATGCCCTCCTCACTTTGATGCTCTGCCAGGTTTGTGACTACGAACCGGGCGAGTTCGTCCATACGTTAGGTGATACCCATATTTATTCGAACCATTTTGACCAGGTGAAGGAACAGCTTTCGCGTACGCCGCGCAAGTTGCCGACCATGAAGCTGAATCCCGAAATCAAGGATCTCTTCGAGTTCAAGTTCGAGGACTTTGAGCTCGTGGATTATGACCCGTGGCCGACAATCAAGGCGCCGATTGCTGTGTAGGTATCTATGCTTATTTCCGCTATAGTCGCAATTTCTCAGAATAACGTCATCGGGCGCGACGGACACTTGCCGTGGCACCTGTCCGCAGATCTCAAGCGCTTCAAGGCAATTACCACGGGGCACTCGATTGTGCTCGGCCGCAAGAATTACGACGATATCGGACGCCCGCTTCCGAACCGCACCAACTACGTGCTTACGCGGAATCCGGCGTTCGAGGCTCCGGGTTGTGTCGTGTGCAGCAATCTTTCGCAGGCAATTGAATCTGCTCGCGCCGCCCACGAGACGGAATGCTTTATCATTGGCGGCGCGGCGGTCTACCGCGAGGCGATGCCTCTGGTGCAGAAACTTTACGTGACGCGAGTCCTCGCCGATGTCGAAGGTGACGTGCTGTTCCCCGAATGGGGCGACGGCTGGCATAAGGTGAGCGAAGAAAAATTTGACGCCGACGAAAAGAACGATTATCCGACTGTATTCGAGGTGTGGGAGCGCTAAGAGAGGTGACTCTTATGCCGATGACCATCAATACGAAAAAGCTGTTTATAGCAGGTGCCGTGGCAATCTTTGTCGTGGTGCTGTTCCAGATTTTTTTTGAGATTGTTGTCAAACAGGGAGCCGCCAGCGAAACATATTCTCCGCAACACGACTGGGTTGTTTCTTATAAAAGCGGGGGCTTTACCTATAACGGTTTGTCTGCCGTTCAGAAAAACAATGTTGTTTTGCAACGCGGTGATAGTATTTTTGTTCAGAACGAGTTGCCGCCCGGTCATCCTCTTGTGGTTCGCTTTCTTGCTTACCATAAGCTGATTGAAATTTACCAAGACGACATAATGCTGTATTCGTACGGGAAAAGCGACTTTGAAAAAGGGACGCTGGTCGGAAGCGGATACCATTATTTCTATCCGATGGTTTGCGATACCAACTGTGACGTTCGCTTTGTTTTTGTAGAAAGTGAAAACGACATGCCTCTTTATGCGCCGAAATTTGAACTCCTTACTCCCTGGGAGGCGAACAGCGACTTTAACGCTACCCGTTTTTCTTCGCTAGTATTCGGCTTGTTTCTTGTTGTATTCGGAGCCTTGTCGGCCATTATCGGGGCGTGCGCCTCTATCTACGGGGCGTCTTATTTCAGGTTGCTGATGATTGGTCTGCTTTCTTTTTCGCTCGGCCTGTGGACCTTGTGTTATACGAAACTGGTGCAGATTTTTTCGATGAACCTGGCGTTCAACACGTCGCTTGAATATGTCTCGCTCCTGTTTTCCGCGATTCCCTTCAGCTTTTTGCTTGTTCGGATGCGTAAAGGAAAAATCCTGCGCTGGAAGTGGTATGTACTGATAGGAATCAATGCGATTGGCATTCTTGTTTTCGTTGCTTTGTCAACCCTTCACTTTATGGATATTGTCCATTTTTCAAGAACTCTTTGGATTTACCATATTTATGTAGGCTTGGCCGTTATCGCGCTTATTGCGTGCGGAGCGATTTACAATCGGCGCATGGACAAGTCCGGAAAAATTTTCGCTGTGGGGTGCTTTGTCTTTGTCGGTTTTGCCATGCTGGAACTTGTACGGTACAAGATTAATCAAACGGAAATGTTTGGACATATTCTCAGTGATAATTCGCTTTTGCCGATGGGAACGTTCTTCTTCGTATTGTTGCTGATGGTCAGTTTCGTTGTTCATTTGTCTCGCCTGCAGTCTCACAAGGCCGAACGTGATTTGTTGGCAAACATCGCTTATCTGGATTCCCTGACCGGACTTTTCAATCGGGCCAAGTGTAAGCAGATTTTCGAGGTGCTCGACAGGGGGAACAGCGACTATGCTATCGTGAGCATTGACTTGAACGGCTTGAAATACGTGAACGACAATTACGGACACGGTATGGGAGATGCCCTAATCAAGGCCTTTGCGCAGGCGCTCAAGGAAGCCTTTGATGGAATCGGGACCGCCATTCGACTGGGCGGTGACGAATTTATAATGGTTGTCCGTAGCGAACACCTTGCCGAAATGGACCTGGCCCTTGCCAAGATGGCGAAACTCCAGAAAAAGCGCGGGGCTGAGTTGCCTGTTCCCCTAGAAGCGGCCTATGGAATTGCATTCAGACATGAACTGGCGGATAAGTATTCTGCGGAACAGCGGAACGGACGGTTTGAGTCTGAGTATGTGTATGATCTGGCGGACGAACGTATGTACGCCATGAAATCGGAGATGAAGTCGAACCTGGTGAGAAAATAGGGTATGCTTGATTTTAATGTTTTTTATCGTTTGGCGGCAGCCATAGGCATTGGCCTGATTATAGGCTTGCAGCGCGAACATACTTATTTTGACCAGTCTGATAGGCATCCGGCCGGGGTTCGCACGTTTACCTTGGTCGGACTCGCAGGGGCCATGGCGGCCCTGCTTTCTGACCAGATGGGCGGTGTCGCTCCTTTTGTGGCTGGATTTGTGGTGATGGCGCTATTGTTGTTCGCCTCGCATATTTCGTTTGCCCTGGGCAGGCGCGTCGCGGATGGACTTCCTACGGGGAAAAATGGAATTACGACAAGTGTTGCCGTTATTATCGTGTATCTGTTGGGCGGAATTTGCTGGTATGGCCGCTTGCTTGAATCTTGCGTGATTGTCGTCGTGATGCTCTGGGTGCTTTCGGCGAAGGAACAGCTGCATGCCTTCGCTCAAAAGCTTTCGAAAGAAGACATCATTGCGATTGTAAAGTTTGCCGTGATTACGGCTCTCGTTTTGCCTTTCCTGCCGAACCAGTCCTATGGCCCTCCCGGTCTTGAAGTCCTGAACCCGCGCTCCATATGGTTGTTCGTGGTGTTCATTTCGGGAATCGGCTTTGTGGGGTATGGCCTGATTAAACTTGTGGGGCCGGGCAAGGGAATCTGGCTCACGGGTTTGCTGGGCGGGCTTGCGAGCAGTACGGCGCTTACACTCAATCTGGCAGGACGCAGCCGCGAAAACGAGGATTATGCTTCGGACTTTACGCTCGGAATTGTCTTGAGTTGGGCGGTAATGTATGCGCGTCTTTATCTGATATGTATCTTCTTGAGTAGCGCTCTTGCCAAACCCCTGCTGTTGCCCCTGTTGCTTCCGGTGGTGCCGGCGCTGGGATATGCGCTTTATCTTAAGGTGAGGGAATTTCGCGACCATCGGCAAAAGTCGGCGGACTTTACGAATCCTTTCAAGCTGTTGCCTGCCATCAAGTTCGGCGTGATTTTTACTTGCGTTATGTTTGTCGCGAATGCGGCCCGCGTTTATCTGGGCTCGGGTGCCTTGCTGGCATGTAGCTTTCTGGGCGGTGCCGCCGAGATGGACGCGGTGGCGTTCTCCGTAATCGATATGAATTTAAAGTCGGGGCTTGCCGTGCGCGAACTTGTGCTTGCCCTGTTGTTTGCAAGTCTTGCCAATACGATTACCAAGGGTGTCCTGGTTTGTGTACTAGGAGCTAAGTCGATGCGTCGGCCGATTATCCCTGCGGTGGTGCTGATTTGTGCGGTAACGGGTGGCCTGATTGCGTATTATATGACTTGTGTATGACGAAATCTCTTGATTTTATTGGAGATATTCACGGACATTGCGATGAACTTCGTGTCCTGCTAAAAAAGCTCGGTTACGTTGAATCGGCTGGAGCCTTTCGTTATCCGGGCGGTGCGCGTTCGGTGGTGTTTCTAGGCGACTATGTGGACCGTGGCCCCAAGGTGCGTGAAACACTGAACCTGGTGCGTGCAATGCGCGATGCGGGTTCGGCAGTGGCCCTGATGGGAAACCACGAGTTCAATATGCTCTCGTTCTGGCAAAGGAACGGTGCGGGCGGCGGCCATTTTTTAAGTCGATTTAAGGACGGCTTCTTGCGTGAACACAGCTTCAACAAGGTCGCAATTCATTCGCGGACTGTTGCGGATTTTGTCGGGCGCAAGCAGGAATTCTTGGATGCGCTGGATTTCGTAAAGACGCTGCCGTTGTATCTGGAGACGGAATCGTTCAGGGCGCAACATGCCTGTTTCGATATTGATGCGGTTGCGGCGTTACGTCGCGAAGGGATAACTTGCTTTGCCGACGGAAATTTTGACGAGCTGATTGCCCGCGCCAATGACGAGGATTTTGAATTCGAGGATAGCCTGTTCGTGCCGATGAGTACGGTGTTGAAAGGCCCCGAGATGCATTTGCCCAAGGGCGAATACTTTACGGATGCCGAAGGTGTACGGCGCGTCAAGACGCGTATCGCCTGGTGGCTAGACCCTAAAAAGGCGAGCTTCCGCGAGCTCAGTTTCCAGCCGGGAGTGTCGATGGACGTGAAAGAAGATGTCCCGTCACAGGTCAAGGCACGGAATTTCTACGGTGAAAAGGAACGACCTGTTTTCTTTGGACATTATTGGTTGACAGGAATCCCGAAGCTGATTCGCGACAACGTGTGCTGTCTAGATTTCAGTGTGGCTGGCTATCGTGGCGATGGCCGGTTGGCGGCTTACCGCTTTGACGGGGAACAGCGACTGGACGAAAGTAAGTTTGTGTGGGTCGAGGCTATTTAGACGAAAGACGGGAGACGAGAGACGAAAGAATTTTTAAGAAAGATTGCGTCGCTGAGGGTAACGGCCGCGGTCCTTGTGGCGTTTCTGGTACTCACGTTCTGGGGGGTGCTGGCGCAGGCGAATGCGGAGTCTGCAGGGATTTCGGCTTCTGTGGCGGTGGACCGTTTCTTTGATAGCTATTTTATCTGGATTTTAGGTGTAATCCCGCTGCCTGCCTTCAAGGGACTTGCCTTGTTGGCGGCTGTGAATCTGGTTGCTTCGCTTATGTGTCGCATGCCCCGCGGATTCAAAAATGCGGGACTTTGGATGATGCATCTCGCTTTGTTGGTATTGCTAGTCGGCGGTGTTGTCGGTAGTGAAATCAAGCGGGAATATAATGGGTTTGATGTGTTTGCCTTGAATTCGACAGAACTTCCCGAATCCAGCGAAACAGCGCAGAAGGTCAAGTTCTATGCGGCAAACGATAGCCTGGGTGCAGAGCCCGTGAATCTGGACGAATCCGTTTTGCTCACAGGGTGGCCTTACTATGTACATTTCCGGGGGGACTTCCGAATGTCGGAGGATAAGGTCATCTCGATGTACAAGGTTTGTTACGACCCGTTGCATTTTGTGCCGTATGCATTTATGGCTCTGTTCTTGCTTGGGGCTGTTTTTCATTATACCGTTAAGGTGCGAGGCGGAAAGGCTTCTGCACGGGTGCTGAAACTTTTGCCGTTCTTTGCCGTACTGGTGGCAATGCTTCCGATGAAAGCGCAGGCATCGGTGCGTCCGATTCCGGTGGGGGATGGGCTTTCGGCGACGGCGCCGGTCCTGGTGGATTCCGCGGTACGGCCCTTTGATTCCTTTGCACGCGGGTTTCTGGATGATTTAAGTGGAAAGACGACTTATAAGTGTCGCGAGGCGGATGCGTGCGAAGGGAAACTTTCGGCGAGGGAAGTGGCGCTGTTGCTTGTAAATGCTCCGGAACAAGCCCAGCATCTGGCGCTGTTCAAGGTGCTTCGCGGCGATGTGTCCGAGGCGCTGCACCTGCCACCGGAAAAACGTTATGTGAGTTTTGCCGAATTGAATGCAGGGCGAGATATGTTGCAACTTTATGCGAGCCGTAACGACGAACATCCGGCGACACTTGAAATGAAACGGCTGTATTCTAATGTGCGCTTGTATGAGTCTGTGTCAGACGGTTCCGCGTTTTCGATTGTAACCAGGAATACGCCTGCGGTTTTGTCGGTGAATCCGCACCGTCTGAAAGCCGAAGTGGCGTATCATTGGCTAAAACTGACTCTGTGGAGCTTTGTATTTGCCTTGCTTGCGTGCATTTTGGCGTCGGTCAATACGCTTTACAAGTCTCGAAAATTAGATGTGGCTGCTAATATGACTTGTATGATGGCATCTGCTGTCTTGCTAGCCCTGTTTGCCTTGCGCGCTTATGTAGCCGCACGTCCTCCGATGTCTAGTTTGTACGAAATCGTACTGATGGTGTCGTTAATTCTGATGGCGTTTGAAACGGGAGCGTTTTTGTTCTGCAAGAATCGCACGTATACACTGATGGTGCCTGTAACTCTGATGGCGTCGGCGCTCCTGTTTTTTGCGAAGTTCGTATTGGAACCGGGCGATACCTTTCAGCCGATTCCCGCGGTACTCAATTCCTCCGTTTTTTTGACGGTTCATGTTTTTACGATTGCACTTGGATTCGCGGGGATGATTTTGTCGGGTGTGGTGGCGCACTTGGTGCTTGTCCGCGGCGCAGCGGCGTTACCTTCTGCGGAACAGCCCAAAGGTTCGCCGCTGTATTCGTTGCTTTACGGAACACTCGTTTTCGGGGCAGTGTTTACGATTGTCGGTACGCTCCTGGGCGGGGTGTGGGCCGATTTTGCATGGGGGCGCTTTTGGGGCTTTGACCCGAAGGAATGTGGCGCCCTGTTCGTGATTCTGTGGGCAATGCTTTCGCTTCACTTGCGGGCTGGCCGCATCGTGTCTGCGCGCGTTTTTGTGTTGTTGAACTGTTTCAATGTCATCGTCACGTTCCTTTGCTGGTTCGGAATCAATCTGCTTGGAGTAGGGCTTCATAGTTACGGTTTCCAGAGTGGCTCCGTGATGTGGCTCGCTGTTTTTGTGGGCGTAGATTTATTTACTATTTTTATTCTATGCCGTTTTTTACCAAGAGCAACTTAGTGGATTTGCGGGCGGAAGCCGAGCAACTTTCGATTTGCGTGGAACATTTTCTGTATGCGTCCGAGCGTGTGGTCGAAGGAGACTACAAGACGAAGGGTTTTTACGATAACTGTATCGAGAAATGCAACGGTCGCCTAAAGGCAATCCATTTCCTGATGGAATCCATTCGTCAGGATAGGCCCGTTTCAGAAGAAGAACTCGAAGAAACTTTGCCGGATTTTCTAAATTGCAAGAAAAACGATAAAGAAAAAAAGCGCAATGCTTGATAGCGAATTCGAAGACGAACGCGAACCTAGACGCGTAAGGCCGACCCGCCGCGATCATCGCAGCAGGCGTATTGACGTGATGCGTGAAATGGAGTCGGGCGTTGTCGATGAACGCCCCATCAAGGAACGTTTCAGCCGCGAATTCAAGAATCCCCGACTCAAGAAAATCAAGGACCCGCTTGAAAAAATTCGCGAAGAGGACTGCGTCGAAGGCCTGGTAGTCGAAGTGCACCGCCGCACCTGCGAAGTGAGATTGAAGCCTTCGGCTTCAAATTCAGAATTCGGAATTCAGAATTCAGAATTATTAACTCCGAACTCCGAACTCCAAACTCCGAATTTAATTGTTACTGCCATGTACCGCGCAACGACTTCGAAGGCGCTGGGTGAATTCCCGGCGGTGGGCGACCGCGTCCTCTTGGGACAGGTAAACGAGGACGAAGATAGCGGCGAAGGCGTTGGCTCGCAGAAGTATTGCGTGGTGCGCGTGCTTCCGCGAAAGAGCGAGCTCAAGCGTCCTGGGCCTCGCGACAGTTTTAGGCGCAAGCTGACCTTGGCCGCCAATATCGACCAGGTGGTGATTGTTGCGAGCGTAACGCAACCCGAATTCAATTACGGGTTCATGGATCGTTTTTTGCTCGCGGCAAATCTGAATAATTTGCCGTTCGTGCTGGTGCTCACCAAGATGGATTTGTTGCCGAACGGCGAGGCTGACCTGAGCGAAGATATCCGCGACTTCATGAGCATCGTGGACAAGGTGATTCCCGTGAGTGTTAAAAATGGCGTTGGGCTTGATACGCTTCGCGAAGAACTGATCGGAAAATCCTCGGTATTCAGTGGACAGAGCGGTGTCGGTAAGTCAACTCTGGTGAATGCACTTGTGCCTGGAGCGGAACTCGAGACGGGCGCCGTGCGTGAACGCGATGGCAAGGGCCGGCATACGACGACTTCTTCGAGCCTATTTGATTTTCCCGGTGGTGGTTACGTCATTGATACACCGGGCATTCGTAGCATCGGACTGTCGAATGGTGAAGACGATATGGATGGCGAAACACTCGCCAAGATTTTCCCGGGCTTTTTCGAGGGCGACCTGTTTACTTGCAAGTACAGCAACTGTAAACACCTGAAAGAACCGGGTTGCACCGTGCGTGCTGCTGTGGAATCGGGGAAACTTTCCCGCGCCCGTTACGCAAGTTACCTGCGCATTTTGAATTCGAGAAACTAGGGGAATGGGGATAGATGGATATTGCGGTAAAGATTACCTTGGTCGCATCGATTGTGATGGTGGGGTATAACTTGCACCAGCTTTTGACCTCTTATGAAGCCATTTGCGAGAAAGTAAAGGAGTTCAAGACGCTTGCCTTGCAGAACGAATCCGATGAAGGGGCCGTGCGCCGTTCCAATTTCTTGCTGACGGGCGTGTTGTCGCTTTTATTTGTGACGCTGGTTTACCTTTCGGATTTTGCCTATTGGATTGTTGCGGGTGTCCTTGCGAAAATGGCGGTGTCCATGTTGCTTTCGCATTTTGAAATTTCGCAGATTTTCAAGGAAGACGCCATTCGTCCGAATTTTTTCAAGTTGACCAAGGTGGATGCCGCGGTGAATGTCCTGGTCGGACTGGGTGTTGCCGTGATTGCGGTGTCGTGAGGATAATATGAAAAGAATCTTTGCGCTATTCTTTTTGTGCTGTGCGTTCGCTTTTGCTCAGGATGCAGGCGGAGGCTCGATGCTAGGTGGAATCCGTACGCCCTTGATTGTGGGTGGCGCGCTTGGCTTTGGTTCCGGAACGGGTGTTGGTTCCGAGCGTGGCGTAGGGCTTCGTCAGATAGAACCGATGGTAGGTGTCTGGTATCCGGGACTTGGCGTATTCCGTGTTGGGTATGGTTTATTCAGCTACCGTGAAGAATCCGACGACGAGAAGGATTACGATATCGACCATTCTGAATTGGATTTTGAACTGGGCGCCCATATATTCGGTAATGCCTATGTGATGGGATCCTATTCGCGAGTCAAGGAATTGAGTGACTTGGGTGATGTCGCCTGGAATGAATGGGGAGCCAGTTTCGGTTCACTCCTCTATATTTTTTCGAAGACTCTTCTCTTTGCCGAAGTCGGTTACCGTTGGGTGCTTTCGCACTATGATCCGTTCCTGGAAAAGAAGGTGCATGGCGGGCGATTGCAGATGAATATTGGCTTTGCCGCATACGTGTTCTAAAATTAAATGGTTATGAAGAATGTTGCTGTTTTAGGGGGTGCTTTCGATCCTGTTCACTTGGATCATATTCGGGTTGCGAAGACCTGTCTTGAAAAGGGCTTTTGTGACGAAGTTTGGTTTATGCCGAGTCCCGACCGCTGGGACAAGAAATTGAACGCAAGTCCCGAAGATCGTTTCGCTATGCTGGAACTTGCCATGGAAGGTGATCCGCGGCTGATTCTGTCGGATTTGGAAATTCAGCAGGGCGATTTCAGGGGATCGTACGTATTCTTGTGCGGACTCAAGGAAAAATTCCCGGACATCAACTTTCGCCTGCTGACGGGTGCCGATACCTACGAAGGCATTCCGCATTGGCGTGACCCGATGCATTTTTTCGGTACCAATTATAATGGACATTTGCTGTTGCGCGACATTGAACTGATTGTTTTTGCTCGTAACGGTTATCCGAAGCCGGATATGGAGGCGCACAAGGCGAAGGGCTATGCAAATTTGTTTTGGCTTGGACCGGAACAGGGCTTCGAGGGCGTCTATTCGAGTACGGCTATTCGTAAGGCGCTCCTGTGTGGCGAAGAACCTAAGGGACTCCACCCGAAAGTGTACGAGTATATCAAGCAGCGAGGACTGTATAGAGATTGATTCGGATTTCGGAATTATGAATGATATTCAATACTGAAATTCGAATTTTGAAAACAGAAAATAAGCTCCGAATTTTGAACTCTGAATTGCCTATGGTTCCTTCTGATATGTTTTTTGAGAGTGTTGTTCAGCCTGAGCATGAGGGCTGGCTGTTGCTCGATTCTCTTTGCAAACGTTTTACCTACCATAGTCGAGAATTGTGGGGCGAAAAAATATCGGGCGGATTTTTGACGGTGAACGGTTCGGAGGCAAACCTTGAGACGGTTATACACCGTGGCGACAAGGTGCTTTACCACGTAACGAATTACACCGAGCCCGAAGTGCCGACGGACTTTAAGGTCGTTTTCGAAGACGATGAGTTTATGCTGGTGGCAAAGCCTGCGGGCGTGCCGGTACACCATACGGGGCATATCTTCTATAATACGTTTACGGCCATCGTGCGTCGCGGAACCGATTACGAGACAGCGACTCCGATGCATCGCCTGGACCGCGATACGGGCGGCCTTATGCTGTTCGCGAAATACGCTGAATCGGCGGCCAGGTTCCAGAAGAATCTGGATCGCATCTTGCTGCAGAAGTTCTACATGGCGGTTGTCCGTGGGGACTTTGGTGTTGCGGAATCTTTGCCCGATGCCTGTTCTGGCGTAGTTGCGTATGATCGCGACAATTGCGTTGTTGACTGTACGATGCCTCTGCGTGAAGACCCCGCGGATCGCTTGAGGCTCCGGATGCATCATTTTGCTGACGGAAAGCCT
>JAEEGH010002478.1_pt1 | contig 49908 bp, 82 predicted proteins | sample 9134181 | NCBI WGS metagenome assembly JAEEGH01 (sample SAMN16246544, study PRJNA631951) | gut metagenome | biome: gut microbiome; feature: rumen; material: DP-attached | host: Bos | place: Iran: Karaj | collected 2018-10
TTATCAGTATTCCGCTTTCTATGATTTCTGAGGGTGCAATCAGTTTTGCACTCCCAGACTATGTTTCACTTAAAACTCAAAATTATGAAAGTAAAGATTCTATCGGTTAGCATTAGCCCATTAGCCTACGACTTTAGCGAGATTGCAAATCTATCGTATGACGAGGCAAAGAAGTATTTCGAGAAAGACGAAATCGAGTGCTGCAATGTGAGAGAGTTTGATTTAGACCTGACAAAGGAGCATGAAATGACTTTCCATGCAGACGGAATCCCATTCGACCCATCGGACACAATGCTGAATTGGGTAAAGGTTAGTGGAGATTAGTTTCTCCACCTTCCCCATATTTACTTAAACTCAATGGATTATGAAAACAAAGTACGAAAACGGATTACTCACATTTACTGAGGATTCTGAGAACGAAAAGGTTTTTAGTGTCAATGGTACGAAGTATGGCGACGGAGATAGATTTGTTCGCCTTATGACTGAAAAGGAGTTGAAGGAAGAAATTCCTGACGATTCCGATTGGAGTATGCCATTCGACAAAATGGAAGTAGGAGATACATCTACCTATGGCTACTGGTTCTACGACAAAGCAAACGTTATTGTTCGTGTTGCCTGACTACTGAGGAAAAGCGGATTAGTTTCCGCTTTCCTGCAATTAATGTTTCACTTAAAACTCGAAGAATTATGAGAAAAGAATTTTTGGCTATTTTGCTATTCGTGAAGTTTGGATTCAACTTTTCCAATCCTAAAGAGTTCATTCCTCACATTTGTAAACAGACCAACAAGACCTATTTGATAGACCATCTTGTTAGCAAGTTCTTACATTTGCATAAAACATTCGGCTCTCATGCCGTTATGTTCTGTTTCTTTTGCGAGATTGATTCTGATTTGCAGGAGGCTTTGGTAGAGTATGCTATTAACGTCTATGCACCTCATGGAATGTCAACGAGGTATGAAGAATACAAGTCACTCTAAACAATGCTACTATGGAAAGAGAATATCACGCATTAGCAGGAAAGAAGATTACCATTGACGGAGAAACTTACTACACCAATGAGTATTATTCGCATGACGGAATGAGTTACGGCTACGTTTACAAAGACGAAAAGGCTTTCAAGGAGAATCCGAAAGAGGTTTGCTACATTCCTGAACATGGCTTTGATGATGCAGAAGAAATCGAAATCAATGGCGAAACGTACTATCGGGTTAATGGTTACACCCGTGAGGATTTGGAAGCCTTAGTTGAAGGAGAAATCGACGAAGATGGCGACGCAATTGACGTTGAGTATTTCTTTGAGAAACTTGAATGGGCTTTTCCTGAAACTTATTTGTACGAAATGGCAGCGTAATCAATCCTGCAAGTCTTAGTTGGCTTGCAGGGTTCTACATTAGTATTAACTTAAACTCATTGAATTATGAAATTTATCACAACTGTAACAGACATCACTCACGATGACTTAGTAAATCTGCTTAGTACTGCAACGTATGGTAGTTCTTACTTTATGTGTGCTATCAAGAAAGCTGACTATTATGGTACTGAACTTGAAAATCCTGATGATTGCCGAGAAGATAAATGGGCGAAAGTCCTACTATCGGGCAAGCCTATCATTGTCAGAGATTACTATGCAGAAGATGACAAAGATTTCTACGGAAATTTGCCGCATGATTACGATTGTAACAAGGAATGTATGAACTACACCGTCACACTCGACGACATCAAGAAAGGACTTGAAAGAATTTTCCGTGAAGGTGGTTGGGGTGCATCTTACGTTATGGACTTGGTAGAGGATAACGGAGGGTTTGACTTGGACGAAGCGGAATCTGTATTGCAGCGTATCATTTTCGGTCAGGAAATCTACGGCTAACAACTGAGGGAGATTAGTTTCTCCCTTTGTTACTTAGTAATGACTTAATAATTACTTAATAATAACTTAAACTCATTGAATTATGATTAAAGACTTTTCAAATGTAAATGCAGCACCAGACCACGTTGTATGTAACTGGTGCGGTGAGGAAATGTACGTTGATTGCGACGTAGATGTTTGCCCTTGCTGTCACGAAAAAGGCTACTTGATGGATATTGAGCAGGAAGTTTAATTAGACTGACTATGTATATCGTTAAGACTAACTATCCAATGGCTATGCACGATGTTGCAGAGTTCAAAAGAAAACGTGACGCAATGCGACGCTTTGCGAGATTCCAAAGGTTCTTTGATAAGAATCGTAATCCCTACAAGCTATTCATACGAAATGACGGAAAAAAGCCATTGAGAGGCAGAATCCAAGTTGAATATGGCGGTTTTTACTATTACGTAGAACTATTCAAGAAAGCAAAATGATAGCAATCGTTAAGATGACATTGGTAAGGCCTACAAGATTCGGTCGTACCATTATCAAAAAGAAAATCAACGCTCACAAGGCAGTTTTGAAAGATGAAGTGAACAATTTCATCTTTGAACGTCAGCATCGAGAGAACTTTATTAGAGTAAAGACTTTTGATGTTTCTATCGTGGACTATAAGAAAAGAGTAGTCGATTCCTGGAGTTATTCACCAACTTACGCAAATTGATTATGGCTTACATGAGATTTGGTTATTGTGGCGACTGCAAGAATAAAGGTTGCTGCAATCAATGCTATCGTGGTTCGCATTACGAATCAAACGGCAATTCAGAACATTCAAGTAGTCAGTACGGCACTTACTAAAGGGTAGAGGTGGTTAGTTCCACCTTTTCCTACTAATTTGTTTTATTAACCCTTTTAAAACTCAAACATTATGGACGAAAACAAAATTAGTATGGAACAGAGACGTGCAAATGTTATCGCATTAATCAAGTCTAAACTCGAAAAATGCGGTGGCAACTATGAGTATGATGAATCTATCACTATCGTAGGTGAACATGGCGACCGTGCAGGAACAAAGCACATCTATCTCGACAATGGCAAACTCTACGCTCACATCTATAACGCATGGATGGAAGAGCCTCATGCCTTCATTGAGAATGGACTTTCTTCTGAATCTCTTGCCCTTATCAGCAACTCTATCACTTGTCCTGACCCAAAGGATGAAGTCGTTAATGAAATCGTCAGCAAGCTATTCGTACAGCCTGAAATGCCGTATGCGTTTGATGAACTATTCGAAGTAACACTTGAAGATGGTAACACATTCGGTGTTGAGCGTATAGAAATGGATGACAATGGTATTCTTACTATCGCTCTCTACAAGGACTATACGGACACATTCGAGGTGGGTGTTGAAGAACTTACCGAGGAATCCTTGCAGATTATCAGCGACGAAATCAGACCTCCAAGGGATTTGCGAGTAATGATGATGGGTGGTGGTAACGGATTCTTAGTTAAGCATGAGTACGTTATGTGGAACACTACTGAGGAACAGATGTTGCAGAAACTAAAGGAGTGGTTCCCTGCTTTCAACTGGCAGCTTGACGATGAAGAGCAATTCGTTCACTACCCGAATAAAGAGGACGATTCTGTTTATTTCTTAGCAAACTTTACTGACTAACTCTTTCGCTCCAGTCCTATTAACTTAGGATCGGAGTACCATTTATTAACTCAAAACTCTATGAATTATGGCAAACTTAGATTTAATCCAGAAGCGTTTCAATGAAACAAGAAAGATTTTCGGACACAGCGACGAGATTACAACAGCCTCAGGTGTGAAAATCAGAGGTCGTTATCTGCTAACCGAATCAGGCGCAGTCACTCCAAGCCATGACCCCATGAATGGTTTTCAGAAGTCTATCGGATTTCCTACCGATGCTTACGGAAACACAGTCAATGACCGTGACTATGAACGTGACAAGGACGCACAAGAGATTACAAGGCAAATCGCAGACAACTACGATTCAAGAGCCTTAAACTCTCAGGTGGTCGTCTCAAAGGATGGTGTAGTGCTGAGTGGTAACGGAAGAACGATGGCAGGAATGATTGCGGCGCAGAACAATACCGACGCTGCATATATCGGCTATCTCGAAATGTTCCCTCAGAAGTACGGATTCCAACCTGAGGACGTTAGGAGCTTCAAGCATCCAAGACTGATATTCCGGGTTGATGACAACTATCCGTACACGGCTGAAACCTTCGCAATGTTCAATGCGCAGGAAATAAAGTCGCAGTCAAAGACTGAAATGGCGGTGAAGTTAGGTAAACTGGTTGATGATGCTACATTCCATCGTCTAATCAAGGTTATCAACACCTTCGATACCATTGGAGAGTTCTACAATGATGTCAAGGCTACACGCGAGGCAGTCAATGACTTGTCAAAGGTTGGCATTATCTCAAAGATGCAGTACCCTGAAATGTTTGATGGCGACACTATCAGTCAGGCAGCGAGAGAGATTCTTGAAAACGTGCTTATCGGTAAGGCATTTGCTACCAATCCCGATGCAGTACGTCAGATTACAGCTTTCAAAGGTGTAAGAAAGAATATCATCACGGCACTGGCTGAAATCTCTAACAATATCGCTCTTGATGACTACTCTTTGGAGTCTGAAATGTCGCAGGCAATCAATCTCTGCTATCAGGCAAGGGCTAATGGTTGTATGCACCAGGGCGATATAGTAAGCGGCTTTGCACGTCAGATGACGTTGTTCGGTGATTCCGTTACGGTAGCGGATTTCAATAATGCTACTGTTATGATGCTTGCAGATATGATTAACCATTCTCAGGTTACGAAACTAAAGAAGGTTTACGCTATCTACAATCGTCAGGCTCACGATTCAGCTAACGGACAAACGGATATGTTCTCAGATGGCAGCGTGAAGTCGAAACAGGATATTCTCAACGAAGTAAACACTCTCTTAAACTATGGCACGAAATCAGAAATCAACAATGCGCTCTCACTCTCAACAGAACAGCGCAAGTCCGATGCAGTCGAAGCAATTCGAGAAGATGTCTATTCTTGCGAAAGCAATCAGAGAATCGACACAATCTGCTATGTTAGTGAAAATGAAGCCCAAACGTGCAACGGTGTAATGGTCGGTGGTATTGCAGGCCTCCAGTTGCCGAGTGGTGACGTTATCGCTGTTAAGTTGGAACGTCTTAGCAAAGGTACGGCGGGCATCCGCACGAAGGGTTGGAATCGCTATCGTGTTAGCGAGGAATTGATAGTTCCTTGCAGCGAGAAGAAACCTACTCTTCCTGAATGGTTTAAGGCAGGTACGAAGTTATCCAGTGGACTGACTATCGAAAGCATTGATAGAACGTATGTATTGCTTTCCGATGGTAACGTTTACAAGCATATCGACGTATTACTTGCTTGCTCACCTGAAAAGAACGTTGCAGAAGCGGCGTAATCTATTACTCTCGCTCTCTTAGTTGAGGGCGAAAGTACGATTATTAACTTAAACTTATGAATTATGGAAAAGGTATTTGATTTCAATGAGTGCGGTGTTTGTATGAATCCGAACGTTCAGAGTATTGTATCTGGTAAGTATAGTGCAATGATTGAAACGGCTCCCATTGATGGAAGATGGTATTACGGCTATATGCTTAACGCTCCTACAAGCGGAAGTGGTAGCGGTGTATCGAAAGACCATACTGGCGGCTTTGATACCGAAGAACTTGCACTTGCAGCCGTAGCGAAGAAAAGCATTGAATGGTTTGAATCCGATGTTGAATGGCATAGGAAAGCAGGACAAAAGAGAAGTGTTCCTCAGTTCATTTACGATGAACTAAAGAAACTCCTGCATCCGCAACCTGTTCAGCTCTGTTTGTTTGATTTCTAAAATTATCCTTGCTGAGTACAATAATTCAGCAGGGAACTACGTTTAATTTAATAGGTACTCAAATATGAAACATGAAGATTACATTAGAGAGAGTAAGCACAAGATTGATGAAGTGCTTACCGCTTTCAAGATTGAGCATGATATTATCACTGCGAAATCTGGTCCCACTGTCACGCTCTTTGAGTTCACTCCCAATGTGGGTACGAAGTTATCCAAACTCGAAAACCTGAAACGAGAGTTCGCTTTGCAACTTGGCGTTCAGGCAGTAAGGATGATTGTACCTACTGAAAGAGGAACAATAGGAATCGAAGTTCCTAACCGTGAGCGTGTGGTTATCCCAATGACTGAAATGCTCTACGAAAAAGAGTATGAGACCTCAGACATGGCTCTGCCGATTATCCTTGGTCGCAAGGTTGATTGCAATGTGTTCATGGCTGACTTGGCAGAAATGCCGCATCTACTTGTCGCTGGTGCTACTGGCATGGGTAAGTCTGTCGGACTTAACGTTATCATTTCGTCGCTGATTAACAAGAAATCCCCTGACGAGTTGAAGATGATTCTGATAGACCCGAAACAAGTTGAACTCACTATCTACGATGCAATCAAGAAACCTTATCTCGCAAAGCTGCATAAGGATAGCGAGGCTATCATTACGGAGTATGACGAGGCAAAGGCTACACTTGCAGCCGTATGTGAAATGATGGATCAACGCTACACTAAACTCAAAAATGAATCAGTCCGCAATATCAAGGAGTATAATATTTCCTGCAAGAAGGGCTATATCGACGACAAACCAATGCCTTACTACGTGGTTATCATTGACGAGTATGGTGACTTGGTTATGCAGGCTAATGGTAGGGAAATGGAGAAATACATATGCCGTATCGCTCAGAAAGCAAGGGCGGTTGGTATTCACATGATTATCTCCACTCAAAGACCATCAACGGACGTAGTAACTGGTAACATCAAGGCTAACTTTCCTACGAGAATAGCTTTCCGTACCGTCACTGGTACTGATAGCCGTGTTATTCTTGATAGAATCGGTGCAGAACGTCTTACTGGCAAGGGTGATATGCTTTTCTTCAATGGTGGAGAAACTACGAGAGTACAATGTGCTTTCGCAAGTACGGAAGAAACCATTGAACTATGCCATGAGGTGCAGGAAGAATATCCTGAGTACGAGACGGTGGTGTTGGAAAAGACTATTGCACCCGAAGTACACCATAAGTTCACTCACGTTCACGATGAAACACGCAGGGCTGCAACGAACATAGTAAAGCAGCGTCGCCACGTCGTTTATATCGGTGAGGTATATGGCAATGTACGTGAGCAACTGATTGAAATGGGTATTATAGGAGATAATAAGATTGTCTATCCTAACCGAACGGAAGAAATCAACTATCATCCAGTACTGGTTAGCAGCATGGCAGAACTCAATGCTATTCTTGATACGTTCTACAAAGAGGACTAATCTCTCACTCACCTTGGATTAGCTTTCGAGGTGGGTACACAATGTTTCACTTAAAACAGAGATTATGACAAGACAAGAAGCGTTATTGATTCCTGACCTCCAAATAGAGGTTACAGAACTCGTTGAGGATGCTTTCTATGCTTTCCGTGACGTTGACGATTCGGAACTAAACAAACGATTGAAAGAACTTGGTGACGATTACGTTGATGGTGACGAAAAGGCAGATGAACTACTCACGAAGTATCTCAAAGACTTGGATATTGCAGAGAAAGCGGCTGACAGATGGCTGCAAAGCGGTACTCCATACGAACGTGTTCAGGCTCTACTTGCAGCAGAGAAGATGATTGAAAACCAAAAGAAGTATGGTGTTCCATGTGCTGCATGGTGTAATTGAATTATGGTGGCTCCCTGTCAGCTCAGAGAGTCATTACTACCCTTCGGGGCATAATTCGAGTTTAAGTTAAGTGAGGGAGTCGCTATTAGGTTAGTGGCTCCTGGCAAAGTAACAAGATGTATAACTTAAACACGAAAGATTATGAATGAAAAGAATTTTGAAAGCGAGTTCAAACGTCGCTATCCTGAACGTTCTCAGATTCTTAACTACATCAAGGATGCACTGAATATCAATGAGATTCATTTCTCAGATATGACCTCTGCAAACCTTACCGATGTGGCTAAGTACATTAAATCTCAGGTTGCACCCGGTACTGCAAAGGTTTACTTTGCAATTCTCTCACGTTTCATCAAAATCTACAAGGAAACGGAAGATGTACCATGCAATGACCCTCACGACACTCTAAAGACAAAACTATGTCCGCAGGAGAATGTCGCTCTGACTAAGGAAGAACTCTCTAAAATCGAAGCCTACTATGATAGTCTGATGAACAAAGTAGGCAGATTCGCAGAGAAAGACGTACTCACGCTTTTCTTGCTTGAATGTTACACTGGCGCAAGAAGTTGTGATTGTGAAAAGATGTCACTCGAAAATGTAAGAGACGGAAAGCTATCTTACGTTGCAGACAAGACAATGACGCTTGTAACCCTTCCAGTACACTACAAGGTAAATGAACTCTTGCAGAACATTCCTGCCCGTACCTATGCGGAAGCGGTTAAAGTACGAATCATCAAGCGAGTAGCGAAGTCATGTGGTATCAATGAGGTTATAACGATAACCTATCGTGGTGTGCGTAAACCCCGTGAAAAGTACGAGTATCTTGGTACACATACGGCACGCCGTACTTTTTCTACGTTACTCGACGAATTGGGAGTTCCACTTACGGAAATCACTCAGTATATGGGGCATAGTGACGTAAAGATGACTATGCGCTATATCAAGCGTGATAGAAACAAGGTATCTGAATCAGCCCTTGCTTTCTTCAATGGCTAATTTATGTCTAACAATTAATACGTTCAATTATGAGAAAATTACTGATTCTGGCATTACTGCCAATGTTGTTTGTTTCGTGTTCAAAGGATGATAGCAACGAAACACCACAAGAGCCTGACAAGCGTGAACAGCAAATTGTCGGCAAATGGCTTGTAACCGATTACTGGTGGACTTATAGCGGATTGGGCTATGCCGATGAAGCGCATTGGAAAGAAGTTCACGGAGACCTCACTGTTACGTTCAATAGCGGTGGTACTTGTAACGTTACTGGCAAAAGCTACGAGACGGTCACAACAAGTTTTGATACGTCATTCGAGCTTCAAGTTGATTTTCCTGAAATCAATCGTTGGAAATGGAATAAGGATAATCCTACATATCCTTTGAAAGTTTACTACGTATCTGGTGGCGAATTGGATTTGGGAGTTACGTTTGTAACCAATAACGAATTAGAACTAAAGAATGGTGGTTACGGCTACAAACTAAAAAGGCAATAAAAAAAGGCGCAGGGAGATTAGTTTCTCCCCACGCCCCAAGTTCAGTATGATTTACTGGAAAGCATTTCTTTCCCACAAGATACCCAAACTGAACTTTTGTATTTCTTTTTTTTCTTTTAGCGACAAAAAATCCTTTATTCCCTCACTCCCCCATAAATAATAGGTATGGGGTTGTTTTGGAATTTAACGACAACAAGTTTAAGACTCAACACAACCAAAGTTGCAACTTGTTTATTCGTTCATGCCAAAGCAGCAGTTCCGTCCCTCACTCCCCCGATTCTTCGGGCAATTTGTTTTTACTTTCGGTTACATCAAGAAAAGAAGCATTGGTACGTGAATTGAGTTTGTCGCCAGTTGTGAGGATTTGGCACAGAGCTGGCAAATTCGCTTCACCCGAAATGTTTTCTTGTGCATCTGCAATGACGCTTTTTTTGAAGGGGCTTTTTATATTGCAGGCAGTTGAGTTGCCTACGAGGTAGCCACTGATGGAACCTCTATGTCTTGGGAGTCGCTGACATAGAGAAAGCGAAACCCTTGCAACCGTATGTTGGCGCATCAAGAAAACTAAAAGTAATCTATTGGTTGTAGGTGTTTCGCTCAGAAGATATATCTTGTGCCAAAGCCTTGATAGTCGTATTTCCTTGCTAAACTTATAGTAACCTCTATGCGCCAACATTTTGATTACGTCGCAAAAGTAAATACTTTCTCAATGATAAACAATTTATGATTCTAAAATCTTGACAATTTTAGAGTCAACTATCAAATATCAATCTTGGCTCCAAACGGTGCATTGCCAAAAGCCGCGTTAGAGTACGATTATTGTACTTGTTTTGGTAATGCTTTACATAACGCAAAGTTTCCTCACTATTCGCCATTTTAAGCACATTGAAACCTAAGTAGCAATAGAAGAAATCAACCTGAGAGCGAAGTCTGAAAAGGCTAACGGCTTTGTCGAACGTCATGCCGCATTTGACGTAATCGGGAAACCAAAGTTCAAGAAACTCTATCAATTCCTTATTCTCAGGACATAGCAACCTATCAGTAGGCAAATCCCATAGACCGCAACCGATTCCGTCTTTCTCACACATATACATCAGCAGGAGATTCAGCTTGTATTGCCGTGAGGTTATATCAACACGCATCAGTAGGGAAGAGAGAGCCATGAATGGATCGAGATAGCGTTTCTTCTTAAACTCACGTCTTACAGCCTCTCCAGTACTGCCATAAGCCTCAACAATATCGTATAGGCATGAAAGAACGTTGGCAAGCTCGTAGTTCTGATTGAATGACTTGCAGAGTTTCATAGTTTGGTTATTACCCTTGCTCAATTCCATAAACCTTCTATTCATCAGAAAGTCACGGAAAGGATGCTCACCTATCAACTCCCTCAATTCATGCTGTTGCAGCAATCTCGTTTCAGGATTCTTTGTAAGCATCAGCGACGCAAAGGCGGCTACTTCCTTATCCATCGGGTCATTGTAGCCATCACAGAGCGCAAAGAGGTGGATGCCGAAACGTCCACGCTTACGGAAAGCATCTGCCAATTCCTGCATCCACTTATTATGATAGACCAAAAAGTTCCCGAAAAAGTCCGTCATTACCTTGCGCCTTATTTCAGTATCGTAAGGACTGCTCATTCACTTTTTATGTCCTTTAAACGCATTGTCATGTAAATGCCAATCTTACGCTCTTTGAACTGAGAAGCAGGAATATCCCTGCCATCGTACCAGTGAGTGAATACCAGGAATATCTTGTGCTTGACGTGAATATCCTCAATAATATTCATCATCAAAGGAATATTCACCTTCATAGCCTTTTCCATAGAATCCACGAATTGCAGCCTATCAGACGACTTTCCAGTAAGGTTGTACGTTTTCAGATAACGCAAACGCTTTGTCTGCTTATTCTGCAAACAGATAATCACCTTATCCAAAGTGTACTCGTTGAGGACGTTGGTGTAAACCTCGGTAATCCTGCAACGAATCTGATGTGTCTGCCTGATTCGGTTGATAGTCTCACTGGCATTGTCGAAAGCCTTGAACAAATCAGCACTGGCAATGTCGCCAATAAACTGAGGAATCTTGCGAACGGCAGTACCAATCTGCATTGACTCGTCACCACAATAGTACGCTGTATGGTCGTACTCGTTAAACATTTCAATGGCATAGTACCTAAACTCTTTCAATTCTTCAAGTTCCTTTGGCTCCATGAAACACGTAAGAGCATTACCGTCAATCTTCTTAGAGACGTAATTTGTCAGTCCTTCCGCATCATCTAAAGACTCAATACGTAAGGCCTCATTCTGATTCAGAGTAAATACTGGCTCAGACCAAAAGAACCACTTTCTCCGAACACACTTCAAAAAGCGATAAACGCCTTTCTTACCTTCAAGAGGTTTTGTTGCAATGATGTACATAGTACGATAATTATTGGTTTATACACTGTTTAACTACACTCTCCACGTCATCCCGTAAGATATTAAGGCGCATTGCCTCATGTCTTAGGAAACGCTCGAAATCGGCTTTGATTTCTTCATTCTTGCTCATACACTACCCTTATATTACAAGCCAAAGCAACTGCATATTCAGTACGGCAACCGACTGAGAACTGCCAGCGATTTGCCATATATATTGCATCACACGTCAGCAGATTCTTTATATCTTCCTTCATGTGTTCAGAGGTGGGAGCATCTAACGGCACTCCATTCTCCAAAGGATTGAAAACGTCATCATAGAACTGGCTCAGGGATTTCTTCAATTTCTCCGCATAAGCCTTACGTTCCTCAATATCGTACCCACTAATGGGGAAACTCATATATACCTTGCTCATATTACAGAAAGACAATTACACCTTCATGTTCCTTATTATAACTCAACTGTTTCGCGTCTTTTTTTGAAACATAACAATTCCAACATTTTGTGAGAAGTGCATACATATGAAGTGGGCCTTTTTTTGTGATTTTGTCCCTTTCTTTCTCTAACTTGTCTTTCATTAAATTTATAACATTCATCCCACCATCACGCGAAATGAAAAGCCTCGTAAAGAAATCCTCCACAACATCTTGTGTGTGACCTTTATCGTTAATAAGGTAAGCTATCGTACCACCCAAAATACTGAGTGGCAAAAGTTTCCGATTCTTATAGTAGCATTTAGAGCCTAATTGGTAGCAAAAATCGTATAATTGCTGATTGTTTAAATATTGTTCCTTAATAGCCAAAGGACTTAAATCTATACATTTACCACCAGTCTTAGACCATGAACTATTACCGCCTTCTGCCAATTTCTTAAATTTAATACTATTATGCGCAGAAACTATTGCAGCCTTTTTGTTATAAAATTTTATTCCTGCAAACATCAAAACATCACCAGCAGTTCTTGCACTTCCTGTATCAATAGTATCAAATGCTTCATCGGGGATGTTCTTTACAATTATAAACCACTGACCTCTCTGTGATTCTATCACAGCTGTACAGCGATGCTGTCCATCACCCAAACGCCCATGCTTATCAAAAACCAAAGTAGAACCATTTACGAAATACTTTCCACTTACCATATCGTTTATAAGTTTATTCATATTTCGAGGTTTTTTATTTCTGTTCTCTCTTTGGCTCGACAAATACATCTTTGCTTTTTCAGGCGTAACAAACTCCAAAGAAATATCATTCATTGAGATTGGAGGTGCAGGAATGTTCTCTTCCTTATTTTCTAATAAATTCTGTTCCATGTTGTTTTCTTTTATTTTTATTATTTCATTACTTTCTTCTTGTTTGTTGCTTTCAACAATTTCTTCTTTTGTGCTTTTACTTTGTATGAATTTTGTTTTATCTACAAAAAAACACCAAAAAAACCCTGCACAAAGAGTACCATGTCTTATAGAATACCACACATTAGCCCTACTTCTTTTTACGGAAGTGGCAGAAGTATTTATATCTTCATATACTTTAATCACTTCCAGAGATTCGGGTGAAATCTGACAAACTCTTGAATCTATTTCTTTATTTGTTTTGGATTGCGTAGTTTTTATATTCGATTTCGTTTCTCTGCAAAACACAAAATGATAACCTTTGTAAGAACACCCCAAATTACAAGCTCTTCTTATACAATAGCCACTAACATCGATTGCACAAGAACAATCTTCAACGCTATCATAAATGATTCCCGTTTCTACAACTTTTACTTTTTGTTTCCAGTGCAAACGTTCAAACTTTTTCCTTGTAAATAAGCCTTTCACATAAGACTTTGCCTGATTTTCAGAAAATCCATAAAACTTTTGCACAGAGGAAATTGTTTCTTTAAGTTGTGTTTTTATTTGTTCGTTTGTCATTTCTTACCACCTTGAATTTACCACTTAGCTTATCAACACTGGCTTCAATCTGGCTTTGCTCAGATTCTTCCAGTACGTGTTTGTATTCCTCTTGCGCATGAGGATTGAGTTCAATGGCTTTCTTAGCCGCTTCATCCATGATGTCATCATCCCTTACGTCGGTAATGAAGTCATCCCACGCCCACTGAACACGTTGATTCTTATTTGCGTCGAATCCCTCAATATCATAACAGCCGTAGGAATCCTGAGATACCTTGATACCAAGAACTTTAACCATAGCCACGAAATGCTTTACCATATCGTCCATTTTTGCATCAACGTATATCTTGGTAAAGTCCACTCCGCACTCGTTTTTGAAATCCTTGAAGAAGGCAAGGAATGTGCTGTGCGCCATCTTGTGCATCAGAAACACCACCTCAATACGACCTTTCAGTTCTATATCTCGCCAACCAAGGCGAATCATGTAGTTTCTGATAGCTTCATAGACACCCTCAATACGTGGGTTCAGGAAGTCGTAGGTAATGCGCAAATGGTCTAATAAGGTGTACCACGCAGTCTTTTCAATCTGCTTGCGCCTGGTATCTTCATACTTCGTCCATTCGCTTTCTGCCTTCAAATAGTGCATCTTGGTAGTAAAACGCAACTTGTTAGCATCTTCAAGTAGATCATACACCGCTATCATTGTCTGATGCAGTATATAGTTCACACGTCTTACGATAATGAAACTGACCTTTGCCTTTTCCTCATAATCGTGCAATTCACCAAAGGTAATATCTGACTCTCTATCAATAGTCATTTGCGCCATATTTGGCACAAAAACGGCTGATGCAGCCATCATTGCGACCATTTCCAAGTCAGTAAGTCCTTTCTCCTTTTGGAAAGCCTCACGCTCCGATTTTTCTATCAGAGTCTTTACTTTGGTTTGCATCAGAATCTCCCCGATTTCCTCCGCAGTCTTAGTGAGTACTGGCTTACTCTCTTTAAGGCTTTCCTGAAAGTCCTTAATATCATCAGCAGGAGTACGTTCTTTCTTTGCCATAATCAATATGTTGCTCGTTCTAAACGTTGTTCTACTTCATCTTCGTCATCCTCAGACTCAGGATAGGGTGCATACCCGATGCAGACACCATGAAGATTGCGATTGCAGCACGAATCGAAATGATAGCACCTCGGTTCGCATATTTCCATCTTACACATAGCTTTCAGTTTTGAGGTTAAGAAAAAGAGCAAGCTATTTAGCCTGCTCTTCCATAAAGTCAAACAGAGTTGGCGATAGTTTATCCATTTCCGCTTCACGCAGATATGTCAATCCGTCTCGCCAGTATTCCCAATTCAATTCGATAGCACTTCCTTTACGTCCTAACTTGATAGCGCAATAAGGAACCGTACCAATGCCGCCGTATGGGTCTAACACCCATTCGTCTTTATTGCTCCAACGCTCAATGCAGCGTTTCACCAAATCCAACGGCAACGGACAGATATGCACTTGCTTGTCTGCCTTTGCCTGACGGGTATTCAATGTGTCAGTACGTCGATAATCGCCCAAATCCCAAATATAGTCTTTGTGGCTTACTGGTGCAAGCACGAACGATTCCTTGCTCAGTCTGCCAGCAGCACCCAACGTTTCAGAGAAAGCTACGTGTTCCTCGTAGTTGTAGATGTGTTCTTTGGCAAACTTGCGGTAGTAAGCTCGTATTCCGTCCAAGTCCATATTCTTGATGTCATCGTAGGAAAGCAGCCTATCACCACTATCAGACCAATGCGCATGAGCATCAATCTGCCAACGTGCGAGAGAATACTCGTCTTTCGACTTGACTACTGGTATATCAGCATAGGCATCCTTCGTATCACTCGGCTCTTTGCGGAAGATAAGGATATACTCAGGACAGCCAACTGACATCTTCGTGCCATCCTTACACATTTCAGTATAGCCCAAACGATACGACTTATTGTTTTCCTGAACAACGTCAGTATCGACAGTTATACGTCCGCAGTACTTGAATCCGTGCTTGATGTAGTGCAATACCGACAAATCGCTGAATGGAACGATAGTTTGGAAGCAAGTACCACCCTTATAGCCACTAAGAACTCTATCCTTAACATGGATGCAAGCGATACGTCCGGGCTGCAACACTCTCAGCAGATGCGGAGTGAGGAAGTCCATTTGCTCAAAGAACTTATCGTTGTTCTCGTTAAAGCCGAAGTCATTGTATGCACTGGTGTACTCGTACTGGTTACTGAACGGAATAGACGTTACAATCAGACCAATGGAATTATCTTCCATATTCGGCAACTCCAAACAGTTATCGTTATTGATAGACCGCCACAACTTGCCGCTTTGTTCCTCACGCTGAGAGAACATATAACGCTCCAGTCGCTTAATCATGTCAGTACCGAAGAGTCCGTTCTTTCTGAGCAAGTCTGCCATCTTGCCTACCATTTCGTTGTGTCGCTTCCACTTCTGCATGAAGGTTTTGTAGATTTCCTGCTCTGATTCAGCATAGACCAGATACAGCGTAACCTCATGCTTCTGCATGAATCGGTGAATACGTGCGATAGCCTGGAACTTGTCATTAAAGCGATAGTCAATGAACATTATAGCCTTATGGCAATGGTGTTGGAAGTTCAGACCCTCACCAAGCATTTCAGGCTTTGCAGCGAGATACTTCAAACGACCTTCCTTAAAGTCCAGTACGTTCTTATCCGCTTCATCGTCATTCTGACTGCCATAGACTGCCTTACAACCATCAATAGCCTTGCAGAGTGCCATACGCTCCGCTTCGAGGTCATGCCACAAAAGGAAGTGGTCGTTTATATTCTCAGGTCGATTGATTATCTCCACGACACGCTGAATCTTTGCAGGCATTGAATCCCTACGCTCCTTTGCAGCAGCTTGCAGACCTATTGCAGCATCACGGAACATTCTCTTTTGTCCGTCATCGTCATATCCGGCTGAATCGTTATCAACACCTACGACTTCCTCAATTACCGTCAGTTTAGGCAACTCGTAACCTTCATCGGAATAGCCCAAGTCAGAAGGTTTGGTAATGAACAAAGCCCACGTCGATACCCAAAGCCAGAACTCTTCTTGCTTGTGCGGATAGAGAGTAAGGTTGTTGTTCTTTGTTTGGTCTCGCTTGAAGAAACGCTGAATTGCTTGGTTAGTGTCCATCACGCCTAAGTAGCCAGCGTATTGCACCATTTCGTCGTATCTGTTAGGACTTGGTGTAGCAGTAGCGACGAACTTGTATTTTACATTGGCAAAGCGAGGAAGGAAAGTCTGATAGGTCTTTGTATCAAACTGGCGCAGTACCGACGCTTCATCAAGTGAGGTAGCGATAAAGTAGTTTGGATCAATCCTCACACCATCCTCTCCATCACGTACACGCTCATAGTTGGTAATAAACACGTCACACTTATCAAGATTAGCCTCAACTTCCTGCATAGTCTTGACATATACGACATTCATATTAAGCCATTCCTTCGCCTGAGTAACGAACTCTACGACTACTCGACGAGGACAAACCACCAAACCCTTACCGCCCTCATGGGCTACAATAATTCTCAGTATTTCCAACTGAGTAACGGTTTTCTGCATACCGAATGAACTGAATATGGCACGTTGACCGCCACTAACAGCCCATTTTACGGTATCTCTTACGTGTGGAAACAAAGAAGGTGTCAGTTCATCATCTGACACCTTGAAACCACTTTCAATACTAACGGCCATCTTAGACCTTAAAAATTCGATATATTCCATGTTTGACTTTATTTTGGGAATTTTTGATTTAATGTTTTGCCGATAATGTTACAATCGAAACACAAATTTCAACTGTTCGCCATTACGGATATGGATAATACCAGGGTACTGCTTTTGTAGGAAATCCCACGCTCTTGTCTTGTGTCTGTGCCACATCGAAACTGGATGCACCCTTTCGCCTGATGGTAAAAGGTAGAAATCAGCTTGCAGTCTGTCAACAAGTTCATAGTTGGCGGCCTTGTAGATAGTTCCGTTATTCCCCGCCGTAGTATCGGCATAGCTGATTAATACCTTTACGTTAGGATATGCCAAACGCATGAAGTGGTGAAAGAGACTCAGCACAATGGTTTCAGAGAATTTAGGCATTTCATCAGATAGCCACATTCTATCAAACTCACGTACTTCATCGGGTTTGTAATCGCCTTTGATTTGAGGACGTATGCCATAGCCGCATTGCAGCGCACCTTCTACCTTACCTTTGTAGAGTACGATAAGTGATACAAAGCTATTGGACGTGGTTTTGTGCGAATAGTGGTGCTTCTCAATGATTCTGTCTGCCTGAGACTTGTCGCATACCATTATCTTGATTTCCTTCTCAGGTGCTTCGTAACCGATGCACCCACCGAATAAGTCAGTAATGGGCTGCTTCTTAATTCTTTTCCTCATGGTAACATTATCGGCATAATATTATCGGGTCAGATTGTACCAATCAGTTTCTTCTTTCCAAGGCTCTGCAATCCTCATGTAATCACAGCCTACGTGTTCTACCTCGTCATTCTCCAAGTAAGTAACCTGCCAAACACGAAGATTCTCAGGAAAGAAGTCACGGACACTTGGTAGAATGTTTAATTGCATGGTCTTATTCGTGAACTTACCGAAATTGGTACGTTTCAGCAATTCATTGTTGCATTGCTTGAAATAAGCCATATCTTCCTTGGTCTTTGGCATACAGATGATTCCATCACATAACTTGATTAGGTCATCTATCTTCCAAAAGTCACAGAGAGAGGTTTCGACAAATACCTTGCGCTTGATGCCAGTCACCTCATTCATGGTGAAGATAGCCTGCAAAAGTCTCTCCAGATTGCGCTTGAAAACAAACGGCTCACCACCACAGATAATGATTTCGTCATAGTCCAAAGAAGCAATAACTTCTTTCGGCTCAACTACATTATCAAAGGTCTTATGAGGCCAATCGTCTCGCAAAACTCCTGTTACGAACAATTTTAAAGTTTTCATGTTATGCTATTTATTTATTCGTGCATTACACACTGATAGTTTCCTTATTCACGTCACCAGTTGGCTCCCATTCAGAGAAGTACTGGATTTCAGTTTGCTTTTCCATACAAAATACCTACTATTTCAAGATTTCTTCCTATCTTTCTCGTTGACAAATTCAAAATGTAACCCTTTGTATGCACGACCCTTATTACATGATTCACGGATGCAATAACCGCTTACACCAACCTTACGGGCGCAATCCTCAACAAAGGGGAATACCTCTCCAGTTTCCTTGATACGTACTGGCTGTTTCCAGCCTACACGCTTGCGACCAACACGCTTTGCATAGTTTATGGCACTGATTTTCTTCATTTGGAACTTGAAACCTTTCTCTCGTATATCCTTGATAAACCTATACGCCTGGTCTGCCCAATTGAACACCTTTTCATCTACGCAATGCCCACCTTTCAACACCTGTACAATGAACTTGTGAGCCTTATCAGTACCATTATCGAAGTTCACATTCATCACCATACGGATAGGGTCACTCTCCCAAGTAAGTTCAGGTAGGGTTATCCCGACGGATTCCATGTGCGCTAAGAGTACCTGACCCTTTGCGTCATAGTCACCTCTCCATTTCTCCTTAGTAGTGTCGCGTACTGGCTTCTGCTTGAAAGCACGATAACCGCCGCCTATTCCGCAGGCAATCCAAATAAAATATTGATTCATCCTTCCTTTTGCTTTAGATTTTCACGCACCCAATCGTAGTAGCTTTTGGCTACCTTTTCGATTTTCTCAATGTCTCTGTCCTCGGTTAATTCCAAATCTGCACGTCCGTCATACCAGTTACCCATGATGATTAGAATGGTAACACCTATCTGATTCCTCTTGAATTTGCCTACGGCTCTGTCACCATACTTGCGCCAGTCATAGACAAGGAAGAATATCTGATAGGATGGAGTCATACCACTATTGTTTTTGTAGTAGTCAAACCCTTGCCCCCAATGGTAATCTTCACGTTGGAAAGAAACTCTGCCTAAATACTTGGTATAACCTCTTTCGGCAAGTTTCTTCTCTAATGTTTCCAGTTGTTTTGCAGTCATAAATTAGGTAAAGAGAAAGGGGTGAGATTCGGTAAGTAATCCCACCCCGAAGTAAACGTTTTGAGCCAAACGGAGTTTACTTATTCAGTTCTGCATCGGCTGCTTCTTTCTTAGCACGTTCCTCTGCAAGAGTTTCCAAATGCTTGTCACGTTCAAGAACGTCGAGTATGCGAGTCTTTACAATATCTGCAATCTCCCAATCGGCATTGCTCTCCTTATAGACAACATCTTTGATAGCCTGACGTGCGCCCTCAACCGACGTTGCTTGAACAAGGTGGAAGTGGCTAACACTCTTTACCTTTGTACGAACACCGCCCTTGCGAGTACGAACTTCGATTTCCTCATTGATGATAACCTTTACCTTAAACCAAGTGTCGATTTGGGTATTGTCAGCAAAGCAAATCTCCCCATACTTAGGACGTACAACCGTCTTAATCTTGATAGAGCGATTAGCGCAATTCATTTCCTTACGCATACGTTCCTCTGCCTGACCGAAGTCTGCTGCCTCACAAACATACTTCTCGTTAATCTCCTTTGTGAGACCCTTTTCGTTTGTAGTGTTGTAGGATAGACCAACCTCGATCCAAAATCCACTACGGTTTCTTAATGATAATTCTGCCATAATTTATTTCTTTATGAATTTCCAAATATAACCTTTATAAATCTTATTTTTACGCAACATCTTTCTGATGTTAGAGGGATTAGTTCTACCAATAAACTTTGCTGCATCAGTTAAAGAGCTAAAAGAATACTTCAATTCACCTTTTGTATCATATAGTTCAACCATGATAGACCTTGTGCTCTGTATTTCATTGGTTCTATATTTTCTCTTTAAAGTGTTGATTGCCCTCTCTCTCGCACCGCCATAGTTTAAATTGTAGAGATTAGTACACCATTCAAGATTAGACGGAATATTGTTATACGTATCTTCGTCCTTGTGATTAACTATTGGATAGGCATTTGGGTTTGGAACAAAAGCCTCTGCAACAAGCCTATGAACAAATTCCACAAGTCCACCAGCACAATATCGAAGCCTTACGACATAATAATCATGACTCTTGAATTGATTTAGCAAACCACCTTTACACGTATAAAACTTTCCATCCTTCTTTGGAACAACTCTTGGCAATGACCGTACCCTCCCCAGGTCTGATACTTCATACAAACCTTCCCAACCTTTTACGGCTCACCAATTTTCTTTTCTATCCATAATCTTCACAACGATTAATAAACACGATTACGTCTCTTACGTCTGTCATGACGGAACTTTCGTGCGTACCTTGCACCGAACAAAGCTATCTCGTCATTGTTTCCGTTAGCCTTGTGAGGCTGTCCGTAGCCTTTTGGTGCAGGGTCATAGCGACCTGGTATAACCGTCATAATTCCGTTTACTGGTTCACGATGTGGAACTAATGCACGATGCGGAGGCATGAGAGTTCTTACATACCTCCCTTTCTTGTCGAACTCGGCGACAAAATCATTTCTTTTGAACTGACCCATAAAATTTTATGAATTAAAAATTAACTTATAAGTGAAATATCGTATCAAAAAGTGGTGTAGCTAACCGCCCACATGATAGGCTGTGACATGAGCCACAAGAAAGTTAGCAACAATAGTAACAACAATATATCCAGTAGCCGTGAACGATGCCTGATGTCACAACGGACAAAACTCATTATACCTCGCTTGTAAGGGCAACAGAGTTTATTCAGCACGTCATACTTATCAGCACCATAAGCCAAGTCAATAGCACACATTCCTAATGCTCTGACATCTGAACGCATCCACCAACCGCCTTGCCACGCATGGAAAGTACGATTAATTGCTGACTGCATACGTGGACTATTTCTTTTCTTGTATCTGAGCTTCATCCTTATTCTCGTTTAGATTCCAGCCATTCATCTTATAGACAAAACGCCTTGCAGAGTCCTTAGATGGAAAGTCCATGATGAACTCTCCTGACGAACAACCATTGCCGTGATTGTGATTCTTCCATACACCCCACATTCTACGATGTGGCGCATAGTAGAACTGACCTTCTTTCATTTCTGCTGCCATATCTGATATGATATTGTGTCATCTTCCACAATTACCTTTTCACCAGCTTTGTCGTACATCTGAGTGAATTTACTCAGTTCATACGATAGAGAGTCTCGTTGATGTTCAGCACCAACGGCTCTTGCTCTCATGCTTGCAAAGGTAAGCACCCAGACTAACGCTACGACCACAATAGCGGCTCCTAAGACGATGTTAGGGTAGTTGCCAGTAAATCTTACCATTCTGCGCCACAAAGCCCTCAGTAGGCTTAATACAGCACCGATTAAACACGTCACGATTCGGAATATTCCCCAACAGAATTTCCGAACACCTGCCAGTAAGCAAGTTAGCCACTGGTGGAAGTCATCGAATAAAAGATAGTTCATAATTTTATGTTTTAGAATAAACTTAGCTGTTTCGGTTCAATCCTGCCTTCTTTCGTAGAAGGAGTAATAAAGAGATTCTGATAGATAAAGAAAAGAGGTGCAACTGTTATGCTGTTTCCTGCAAGTCTGTATGCAGCCGATTTACTGATACCGCTATTGAGTATGGTATCAATATCGTTTTCCTCAACGTCCTGCAAACGGAAGCACTCACGTTCCGAAAGTTTGCGGATGCGCATTATAACAGGAAGTATGTCATTGCAGAAGGGAATAAAGCTATCCTTTGCCATTTCCTTATGTGCTTGCTCCAAAGTGTACTCGCATAGTAGCTTCAATGGTCCCTCAGGATTCCATTTCTTAAACAGCCTATCCATGCGTTCAAGTGCTTTATCGGTGAATTTGCAAACTTTATCGTCTGAATTGTTCGCTTGATACATTGCAGGGAACACAATCTTGAACAATTCCAGGCACTCGTCCTGAGTAGCCTCTTTGCCGTATGTTCTGCGATAGTAGCGATATACGACCCTCACGAATCTATGAAAGTCGTTATACATCTTATTCTGTCTCATATACTAAGTAAATGTTTATCTGCTGTGTGGTAGTAACCGTTGGTGCAGGATTCTTGATATTGGTTATTTGAAGTTCGCTGACACCTCGTTTGTCATCTGTATCTGACTGGTAGGCTCTGATATTGCCGTTTGGCATTTTCTTGAATCTGATGAAGTCTGCTCTGCTCATGTCTCATATACCTCTACTAACAAATTATCCTTCGCCTCGGCAGTAGTCAAAGCACCCATCATTCCGTCTTTGGCAACGTACTGTACTTTCCCTTGGCTGTATTTAGCCCCTGCATCACCATGAATATGCCTGCGCTCCCTTTCCTCAAAGGTACGCATCTTTCGTAGTTGCTGTGCGTCAATCAGTCTCATATACCAAGCAAAGCATTGAATCCTTTGTTATACTCGTTACGGAATTGGCATACATTTCAGAGTTAAGTTCGAGCTGCTGTATATGCTCTGATACGCTCCAGTCACCTTTGCTTCTGCCACGATAGGCGCAACCAATAGCCTTAATCAGTCTCATAGATGTACCAAACATACTTAGGGCATTTATAGTCCGTTGCTCTTAATGCAGGAGAAATAGGCTTTACCATAGAATAACCACTCCAGTTTCCTTCCCATTCCTTTGCATGATTGAAAGCCTCAGATATACCCTTAATCAGTCTCATAAGCCAAAACTATTAAACTATGGTCTATGTTCTGAGTCAGAGCATTTGAGACTCGCCAACGTCCAAACTCAAAAGTCATTCCGTTATCTCTCATTCTCTTAGCACCATTTTTTGCGTCAATCAGTCTCATAGACAACTCTAATCTTAGGTTCTACTCCTACATGGCATCCACAAGTCAATGTTGGTGCAATGCCGTTTGGCTCATATACCATACCATTTTGCTTCGATACCCAAACGTTACCTATCACAACAATCTTATTCGTTCTCATAGACTACTGCTGCAAACTGATCTGTATTGCCTCCTGCTCCAGTAGAGCCGTGAATGGTGTTCGCCACGTCTTTACGATGATAGTTCAGTATCTCGCCATTGTCACGGCTACGAGTATAACCGAAGATGAAAGAATCAGCAAGTCTTATCTTTCCAGTAATAACCGCCTGCTTCATACTGAACACCATTACAAACGGACAATATACCATACCGATTCACTCCAGTCTTTACCGATGCTTCATGTATAGAAGAAAACTCACGTAATGGATTTCCCTTCAAATCACACATCACAACAGAACGTTTTTTGAATTTCTTGTTTTTCCTTAGACCGCAATTCGTCTTGTTATCACACCATTCAAGGTTATCTACATTGTTATTACGTTTGTTTTCGTCGATATGATTGATTTGTGGCAAATTATTAGGATTTGGGATAAACGCACTTGCTACAAGTCTATGAACTTTATGCGCAATACTAACACCACCAAAACACAACTTTACCCTCAAATAACCTCTTTGTGCTACGTCTCTTGCAAGTATTCGTCCGTGACAGTTCTTTACTCGGCCTATGTTTGAAACAAAGTATTTATTCAAATAACCTTCGATAGGTCGCCATTCTTCTGTCATAAGTTCTCTATTACTTGCGTGACATAATACATACAATTACCATCTATACGAGCCTTGATAGTTCCTGCAACGCTATCATTCCAAATGCCATTGTAGGTATCTAACCAAACACCATCTTTCATAGGTGGTGTATTGCTTTCTATTAGGCTTTCAAGACGAACACCGCCAGTAGGCTTATTCCGTTTCATATATCTCATAAATAACGTTTCCTACGCTGCGATACTCATTAGCAGTAACGGTAGGGCAAATATCCTCATGCAACCAGCCTCGCTTGTCTCTCTTGCACTTCCATTCCATTTCTCGATTAAGAGGGTGAATACTGGCAAGACAGCGACTTGGTGGTGTTTTAGTCAGTTTCATACACATACATCACACACGTCTTACAATGTTTGTCGTGGGTATAGTCACTGATGGCTGCAAGGTCATATCTGGTATTGATAGTGTACGCTACACCACTTACTGCTGTGTTGTACGGAACTATCCTACTGAGCAAAGATGAAGTTCTCCAGTCCTTCATCACCATCGGGAAGGAATTGCATTGTGCCGCCATTTTCCGATTCCTCCAAAGATTTCTCACAGAACCTAACAAGCATTTCATCAGAGAGGAAGTACTTTTCATCTACATTCTCTTCAAGAACGTCTCTTAGGCAAAGTTCCAAGGGAAACTCCTTTGGGAACTCGTAGTTGGGAATCGGTGTACCTTTCTCACGATAGATAGAGATACAGAATACTCGTTCTCTATGTTGTGGCACTCCGAAGTTAGATGAATCAAGTACCTTCCAGTAGTTCACATATCCAAGACTTTCAAGAACGTCGAGCCAGTCCGTGAAGTCTGCCATGAACTTTTTCTGAGTCAGCGATTTCACATTCTCCATAAGGAGATACTTAGGACGTTTCTCCTTGATGGCTCTTTCGCACTCCCAAAGGAGAGAGGAACGAGTACCGCTATCTCGCTTGAATCCCTGCTGCAATCCTGCTGCACTTACATCAGTGCAAGGCCAAGAATAGGTGAAGAAGTCAAAGTCTGGCACATTCTTCCATATTATTTGAGAAATATCACCATAATTGATGATGTTCTCGCCCTTGTGTAAGGCCATATAAGCGGTTATTGCTGTTGGTTCAATGTCAGAGTAGCCAACTACTTTGAAATCGAACTCAGGGAAATACTCTTTGAGCCTCTTAAAGGCAAGTGACTGGCTACCATAGCCGCCAAAGGCCTCAAAGACTCTCAGAGGTTTGTTTACGTCAAATTCCATTCGGTGATATTACTCAAATAATGTTACTTACACATATTCAAACACGCTGCCTTGAAGTCATTACCAAACTGATTATCCTTCCAAGGCTCTGCGTAAATATCAACACCCACTGAATGATTCAGGAGTGATTGAAAGAAAGGAGAATTACATTGATTGCGATAGTACCATTTCTGGCAATCCTCGCTATCAGTGTAGATGTTCACTGCCATACGCTTATTGTTCTCACAAAGCATCATGGCACATATAACGGCAATCACCTCACAATTGAAGTCATCGGCAATGGTGTTTATACCCTCAAAGGATATTCCGTTTTCCCACCTATGAGAGCCATAATGAATGATATTGCCGCTTTCTACAATGACAAATGCAGACGTTTGGTTGTGTCCGCAAGCGTATATCTCGGTAATCATCAGAACGGCAAATCATTATTGGTGTTAGAATCAAAAGGAAGTCCATTGCTCTTAGATTCCTGCATGAGTTCCTGAACGGTAGGAGTTCCATCGTAACTGATAGACAACTGCTGTGCCTCTTCCCAATTGTAGATGATATTCTCTGCAAGATCGTTCTTTAATCGGTTACTCTCCAGTTCAAACCAAAACTCAATGTAATGCCCGACAAGCGAACCCTTATTACGGAACTTACCAATCTCAATGACGTTAGTACACTTGCTATCAAGTATGCTCTGATAGGTGAACTTGTTCATGATTGGCTTCGCATTGTTGATGAAGTCGGTATTGACCCTACTAAGAAGGAATACGTTATCAGCTTTGTTACTGATGTCACCACTACCACTAATATTGTCGATTCTGATAAACCCGGAAGTCTTGTTTGGGTGAGCAACCAAGTGGATATGAATATCAAGTTCCTTCGCCAAGTCATTCAGACGTTGCAGCAAAGCACCCTGACGTTCAAACTTATCTGAATCCAGTTCACGGAAGTTCAGCACCATCAAGTTATCAAGCAGAACACAATCAATGTCCTCTTCATCCTTCAACCGCCTTACCTGGTCGCTGATTTGAACGAAGTTATCTCCGTACTTGTTATTGAAAGTCCAAAGGAACTTGTCTATCCAAGTATCTATTCGGCTTGCAATAGCATCAGGCACATAGTAGTAATCGGAATTGCCGTACTTTCTGACGTGCTGTTTGCCTGCTGCTTGAAGGTATAGCCATTGCTTTTCCATATCCTCAGGCAACTCTCCAGTATAGAGCGCACTCTTGTAACCTTTCTGAGCTGCATTGAGAATGAGCATATTCAACAACGTGGATTTTCCGCATCCTCTGAATCCCGACCAAACGGAAACTTGCTTGCGCCTGAATCCCAATCCTTTTTCGTCGATATAGGGTATTCCAGAAGGAATGTAGTCTTTGAGGTCTATCTTTGGTCGTTTGATTTCAGACATCTTCAACCATATCTTACCTTTCTGCTCCTGCTGAATGATAGGTGTTGTGGCAACTGGCTGCTGAATGATAGGCTGTTTATACATCTGAGGTTGAGGTGTATAATCCCTATCGTAGGCATCCGGCTCAAAAAGCAGACGCACATCACGCCACGTTTTGCCCGAACAGCTATTGTGAAAGCAAAGGAAACCTATTGCTCCGCTATCCCTTTGGAAGATGACCGCATCCTTATGCTTGTGTTGGTCGTTAAAAGGGCAATGGTCAAGAATGTACTTAGTACCACCTGCCACACGCTGAGTAGTGTAGCCGATACCATGCTTATTTAGGAACTCCACCAAGTCGAATTTCTCAGAGGAATAATTATTGTACCTATTCGGCTTTTCTTCCTCAGGGTACATCGCCGCAATCTTCTTGAAATAGGCAATATCCGTTGGCTTGATTTCAGAAGGAACATAAACGACTTGTGACTGTCGCCAAGGTCTATCTGGTGTATTCTCTCCCTTACAAGCGGTTGTACCAGGCAACTTACTGATTCGGGCAAGATTGAATACCTTTTCATCCACTTCTATATGTTCATCGGAAAAGAACAGCGAAAGGACTTGAAGGAATTTCTTAATCGTTTCAGTAGCTTCGGGCGACGCTGATATAAGGCAAGGAATGACGCAATGATAACCATTACCCGACATACAGATAATAGGCTCATAGAATCCTTGCGACTTTAACCAGTTGAATATATCCACCGCCTTTTGATACGCATAGTTCAGCTCATCGTTACTTGAACTGACACCAGCAGGACGTTTCGGATCAAGGTCAATCAAGATGTGCGTTCTGCCATCAATATCAACATCACTCGTTGTTGGTTCTCTGAATATCTGAATTATCTTGTTGCACTGACTTCTACCATAGCAAGCCTCTTTGATATGATTCAACGTGAAGTATATCTGTGTGTGAGGGCTATTGCTATATGGCTCAATGCAAGCTAACAGTGTTTCAACGTCCTTGAAGTAGCCACTCCAAGTTTTGTTGCCACTGAGGATGCGTATTTCCGTCAGGTCTGAACCATTCTTGAATACGTCCCACCACTTATATACTTGTGCTTTGTCTATCACGATTGCCAGTCTATTGTTTGCTGTTGTGGTACTGCCATCACAACATTAGATTCTTCCTTGGGGTCATAAAAGACCTGATTACCTTTGAATATGACAGAAAGAAATACCTTGTCTTTCAGGTATCTCTCAAAGTCCTTTTGGTATATTCTATCTCTCGTTTCCACATAAGCATCTATGTGGGACCGAATAATAGCAATCTCTTTGTCGGACAACTTCTGCCACTCCAACATTGCCTTTGCCTTACAACCTTTTTCGCGGTATGCAGTCCAACATTCATTGAACTCTGTTTCCTGCTCACTTGTAAGGGTAACGCTTTTCTTTGTCGGATTACGTGTTGCCTTATGCCCTGCAATAAAGGCATCCTCTAATGACTGGTCGCCGCCATGCTTATCACGATACTCACGGGCTGCTTTCAAAATGTAATCTGGAATCATATTATTGTATGCCTAATAAGAAATCTGATTTTTCTTCTTTTTGTTCTTTCTGCTGTACTCCCTGCCTCTGAACAAAGAAGGGGCAAGGCTCAAAGGGAAACATTTCCTCAAAATCGTCAAGATGGTGGGCGTGCTTTCGATAGAAATTGACATCGTAGTAAGCGCAAGACTCCCTACGAGGGCAAGTAACCTCATTGAAGTCTTTAGGGCTTACCATCCATCCGTGACAAAATCCATATTTAGACAACTTTCTGAGACTTTAATCCTTTCAGTCCATTCTTACGATTAACACCTGAGAGATACACTGGATTCTTTTTCAAACCTAAAACATTAGCACGTTGAGCAACGTTATTCTTGGTTGTACCAAGTAATACGGCTATTTCTGCATTGCTTGTTGTAGGGTAGAGTTTTCTTAATAATACGTAGTTCATATCTTACCAATATGTGGAGGTAGAGGGAGTCGAACCCTCGTCTTACAGACTTCTTATAGAAACTTGTTACGTGCGTTTGGGGCTAACCAGATAGGCAAGCATCATCCACCACCTCATTTAATCTAACGAGGAAATCTGAGGTTACGACTATTATGTTCCTTCGTCAGTCGCCAACGAGTGCGCTTATGCTGCTGCACGCAGAGAAGCGCAGGGAGTCATATTGACAACCTTTGCGTTTATTTGTTTTGCTATTTTAAGGCATAACTGCCTGCACGATTCCTTACCTTCCATCTGCAATCAAAACCAAAATACCCCCGAAAAAGTAGAGCCGTACCAAACTAATGATACGGCTCCAGGCATTATTGAGCAGGAGGGAATGGCAACTGTTGACCCTGAGGCTGTGCGCCCTGCTGTGGTGCTTGCTGCACTGGCTGTTGAGCCTGAGGTGCTTGCTGCTGTGCAGGTGGGAATGGTGCAGGCTGCTGTGGCATCGGCTGTTGCATGGGCTGTTGCTGCATCATAGGTTGCTGCTGCATAGGTTGCTGCATCATGGGCTGCTGCTGCGGATAACCACCCTGCATTGGCTGTTGTTGATATACTGGTTGCTGATAACCCTGAGGCTGATAGCCTTGCTGCATTTGCTGACCCACACGATCAGCTTTCCATGCCTCAATAGAATTAAAGAACTTACCTGAGTTTTCAGGGTACTCTCGGCAGTCAATGTTGAGGTGCAATGTTACATTCTCACCAACTTGCAAACTCAACTCCTGAATCTTTTGGTCTCGAATATCGAAAACCATACGACGAGGGTACTGACCGTGCTCATGTTCGATGATGAACGACTGACGCATCCACTGATTACCTCTTTGGCTAACTCCTGATTGAATAGGTAATGCTTGAACAATTGTTCCTGTAACTAAAATTTCACTCATAATTTAAACGTTTAAAATGTATTAATACCATTTAAGTTCTTTCTCAAACTCTTCTTTGTTGATGTCTGGGATAAATTGCTGATAAAGAGTAGTCTTTACTCGCTCAAACAAATCACTAAACTCTTGTTCGGTAATGGCATCAAAAGCAATGGACTTTGGCATTTCAAGCCATTCATTACGGCTTCTCGAATAAACAAGTTCAAAATGACCCGCCGCTACTTCCAAGGTCTTACGAAAACTCTCTTTGTTGTTATAAAAGAAAGCCTGCTGTTGTTCTGTAAGATACTCCCATGCAATATTAATCAGACTAAAGTATAGGCGAAGAAATTTAGGATTCCTCACCTCTTTAATAGTAGCCTCATAAACCTTACCAACCTTCATCTTACGCTTTACCTCGTAATCATCATCGGTCTCAGGTACGAAGCCAGTTGGAGTGTTTACAAGTCGAATCTTCATGGCTTATTCCCCCACAAGCGTTACACGCAAGCTACCAGCAGTCTGCGTAGGTTTGCAATATTTCTTGTAGAGTTCGGGATTTTCTTCCTTGAAAGCCTTACTATCAAACTTCTCAGAAGTCGAAGGCAAAACTCTTGTGAGTTTCACACGGCTACCAGTGAATGACTTGATGTTATTCTCAGTCATCATATCAAGTAAACCTTTTCTAAGTTCGTCTTGACGTGCCTTTGCAATCTTTACGGCTGCTTCTAATCGTGCCACCTCTGCCTCTACCTCGGCAAACTTAGCAGGGAACGTTCCGTAACTCTGAATGATAGGAGCGAAATCCTTATCTTCTAAGTCGCAACGAATAAGTTCATCAAGAAGTTCATCACCCCAAGGCTGTAACTCTACGAATTTAGATTTATCCTCTCTGAGCCACATCACATAGATTGCTGCAACCTTCAAATGTGGATTCAGATTCTCAAACCAACGCTTACAAATACTTTGCTGCAAAGTTACATTCTCAATGTGAAGGTCATAAGTACGCTTGAAATCAACAAGGATAATACCGCCATCTGGTCGAATCATAACCTTATCAATAGCCGTAGCATAATTCTGTTCATCACTGATAAGATACTCAGTAGCCAGTACTGTTAAGTTGTTTTCCTGCTTGATGCGGATATAACTCTGCAACTCAGGAAGATTACCAACTACACCAAGTTCATCATAGAGTTCAATAGTCTCATGCACATTACTACCTTTTGCGGCTGCATTAGCAAGAATTTGATTCCATTGTTCATCAGTATAGTTGTCAGGTCTCTTATAGGTGTTCGGATATGCTCTTTTAATAAGAGTAGAGGTAACACCTTTCAACTCCTTGTCACCTAAAAAGTATTGGTGTGTGTCACTCTTGAAAGTGACTGGAGATTGGTTTAATACTGGTAGTTCCATAAATTATGATTTACCATTGTTCTTAATTTGGTCTTTCCTTGCAGTCAACGCACCAGTAAAGTTCGCGTCCTGCTGCCATTGTGGGTACTTATTATAGATATTCCCCACCTCTTCGAGAGTCTGAGCTGCCTGAATCTCTGCCATTACTTGCTCGGCAGTAACTTGCGGCTGCTGCATTGGCTGTTGTACTGGCGGTTGCTGATAGACTGGCTGCTGATAGCCTTGTAATACTTGCATAGCTTGTTGTTGTGATTGTGCTGCCTGCTGCTGTGCAACATAAGCCTGTTGGTCGTACTTAGAATCAAACTGACCTTTCTCCCAATAGACATCGGCTGCAACACCAAGTGCTTTCATGGCAACACCCATTGCATCAGTAAGAGCCATCTTGTCGGCTTCATCACTGACATAATAGCCGTTCTTCTCGTAAGTCATTACGGAACTACCACCAAGACCAGGAATAGGCTCACTCCATTCACCATCTACCTTGATATATAGGTTGATGTTGCAGAAAGCCTTAATTTCAGTACGCTGTACATTTTTGGCGGTACTAACACCATTTATGACCTCGAACTCTTTTGCATCAAAGGTGAAAGTCTCATGCCATTGCTTTACGATTTCGTACTTCCATCCAAAACCGCAAACACCAAAAGCCTCAGTAATTGCCTTGATTCTGAACATCGGATTAATATCCGACATTCCCGACAAACGACCACCTTTGATTTGTTTCAGAGCCTCAGAAGGAACTTTCCTCAGTTGCTCATAGAATCTCAAATTATTATTCTCTTTTGCCATAATACCTTATTTATATATTACTTAGCACCAGTAGAACCATAACCATTCGTAGCCCGGTCTGTCTTTGAGAGTTTTTCAACTTCCTCAAACTCAGTCTCAGGAACAACGACTATCTGCATTTGAGCGATACGAGTACCCTTTGGCAGGACGTAGTACTGAGCGTTTGGCTCACGAACATTGATTATTACACCGACATGACCGCGATAGCAGGAATCCACCAAGCCACGCACAACATCGGCATCAATACGATACTTATTACCACTTCCTCGACGGTCTAACACTTCCATTCCCTTAGAAGCGAATCCACTGCGAGGCTGAATAGTGGCAGCAAGGTTACGAGGCAACTCAATAGCGAAGCCAAGGTCAATGATAGAACGTCCGTTTGTCAAAACGATGTCCTCAGGAGTGTAAAGGTCGTATGCTGCATCACCATCATGCGCACGAACAGGAATCTTTGCACCCTCTTTTTCAAGTACAATCTTAATCTTTTCCATACCTATATTATAAATTCTTTCGTCTTGCGTATTCAGCTATAAGGAGAGAATCACACTTGTTATCATCGAGCTTACGGCAACGTTCATTCTTCCTCAAATCAACATTTGGGAATAATCGACGTGCTGCATTGAATGATGTAGGCTTTGGGTCAACTGCCTTATATTCTTTTTTATATTTCACTCCAGTTTCCTTATCAGTCTGAGTCCTATATTTTGTCGTAGTAATCTCGTCTTGATGTACCCAAATCTCTTTCTGCCAGTCTTTGGGTGCTACGAGGTGATAAGGAATCTCATTTGCAATCAACAAACCTTTGAGAGTACCAAAGATTTCACCAAAGGAAAAAGTAGAGCCTGCACTGGCTCCAAAGATAGCATGGATCTGTTCCATGCAAGCCACCACCTCCCAAGAACGTTTCTTTATATCCTTGAAGATACGTCCTAAATCGAGGTCATCATGTTCATCAATTGAATAAAATTCTTTGTGACCGTCAGGGAATAGGGCAGTAATAAAACCAATTTGCCCTGGGTCAATTCCTACATACGTTTTCTCCATACATTATATATTATTTACGCTGTTTGCACCAGTTATCGGTAGCTATCCAATAGCCAGCCTCAATCGCTTCCTCCAGTGTTGCTTTCGGATGCGCCTTTAGCCACTCATTAAGTTGGTCTTTATACATACGCTTAAAGAAAAAACCTCGCTACCTATCTCAGGCAACGAGGTACAAACTACTTAAAACTAATCTACTAAAACAAATCAAATTATATCGCATGAATTACAAACTGCAAAACATACATTTTTTGTACTCCATGAGTGACAATCCCTCACGTTAAGGTTGTGCAGCCAACCCGATATTCTATTATTCATCTACTTTCAATGTAATGCCAACCATCTTACATTTGTACTCTATCTTTTCTTTGAATCCGTAGTAAGTCCAATTCCTGAGTACAAACGGCTCTCCATTCTTATTATCCTCTTTTGCTTCATCTTCACGATGAATCTGATTCATAAGAATAATTTGACCGCACTCATGCTTGATAGCTAAATCAACCAACATACGACTGTAAGTATGGAGTTTGGTATCAACGTAGTTGTTTTCTTTCTCATGCCAACGCTCGATAGCCTGACATTTCTTTTTTCGACCTTTACCACCAGTAGTATATCGGTTGTTTATCTGACAACGCCTAACAGCTTCTTGAATCTGCCTGCGACGATAATTGAACTCTTCTTTTGTTCCTATCTCGAACCATTTATAACCGCTATCATAAACCTTATAGGCTCTGATGTCACAAGTGCAGATAACTGGATTCATAACACCTAAGAACGCAAACAATTTCTTTTCAGGATTAATCTTCACCTCTTTCTTAGGAATATCCACGCAGAGAAGAAGGAATATCTTCTGCTTCTGTTTCTTTTTCTTCTTTTGTCCGTCCTCCACCGATCCAGTTTCCTTGCTTTGCTTCCGTTTGTCATTTTCTTCATTCAGCAAGTCCAGACGCTCCCTAACCTGTGTAATTTGTATAGATGACGTACACATCTTGTACTCTCCACTGAGAATACGTTCCACTATCAGTCTGTTGCCGCTACGGTCACGTCCGAAACGCATTTGGAACGGAATACCCATCAGGGAGAAAAATCCACCCTCGTATTTATTGCCACTTGGGGAAGTTATTTCCGCCAGACGAAGGTTGACGAAGCGGTCAGCCTTGAAGGGAACCGGCATATTCTCTTTGTAGCTGCGAAGAGACTTATCCCAGAAGCCATGCTTGCCGTTCTTAGGGTCAATCTTACTGTCAGACTGATACATCTTCTGGACGTTGGAAAGTACACAACTGACCATACCCATATCTGCCTGACCTTTGAAAGCCTCACTTGCTGCTACATAAGGAGCGTTTTGTTTTGTAGCTTTCTGACCTTTAACACCAAGAAACTCGATAGATTCCTTGCTTTCTTCTGAAAGATACGGCATTGTATTGTCAAGTACGAACAAATGGCTGATTGCCATGTTTGCGGCTTTAACGGCAATATCTCTGTTGGCATATAGCTTTTCGTAGTATGCCCTACGTTGGTCTTTATCGTTCTCACAAATAAAGACCTCAATTTTTCTTGTTATCACCATTCTGCTTATATTTAAATCTCACGAATTTGCGCTTACAACTGTGTTCTTTTTTTCACTGCATATAGGTTATTTATAGCACTAACCTACAACACTGAATCCACAACCGCCTTAACCTCTTCAACTGCATATAGGTTTTTTATTGTACCAACCTACAACACCATATCAGACGTGACTACATGGCTTCGACTGCATATAGGTTTTAAATTGTACCAACCTACAACCCAATCAGCTTATTCGGCTAATGTTGAGGTAATTAGACCTACTTTTGGAGTGGAAAATCCCTCCAATTAAGGACGTACAGCCGCCCCAATATGGTTTTTATTGCATTACCAATTCAGGATTGGCATTTCTTAACTTCGATTCCATTTCCTTCAATTCAAACTTTGCAGCATCTATCAAAAGACGGTTTCTGTTGTGCATCTGCTTCAAGATACTTACAGAAAGTTTACCACGCTCTATCTCAACCTCCTGCTTCTCGTTCTTTTCAAGAAGTTTTGCCATGTAGGTACTCATATCAGTACCTGCAACGGTTGAATCAAATTCAAATCTTTTCTTTAATTTTTTCATACCTTATATAAATTTAAAAGAAAGTAGCGGAACACCAAACTAATGATATTCCGCTTTAGGTGTTGGCGGCTCTGTTCCTCAATGTGCCGATACCCAATACCCCTGCGACAAAATGGAAGCGACCCGGAAAAGATGCAGACAAGCTACTCGACCTTGCCGAACACGGGCACTTGGGGAAAACAAGGTCTTATAGAAAGATTCAGAAATCCGGGAAGGGATTTGCCGTGAGTACCTGATAGCGGACACATACAGGCCACCAACGAGCGAACTGTTATGGAACACAGATTCTATATTTAGTATGATTGATTTTTATTAAAACCACCTGACTTTCACAAGCAAGGTGGAATCCGTATAACATTACGTAATAATCTATGAATTACTTACAAACGTTGATTTGACCTTCTCAGGCTTTGGGGAATAAATGATGTTTGATAAAGATTGTGGGCGAACTGGCTGCTATTCCAAAACGCCCTATCTTGAATATGGCATACAAGAAAAGACTTATCAAAAGCCATCCGACTTTCACAAGCCAGATGGTTGCATTAATTTTTTCAATTATTGTAATTTACCAATTCATCAATCTTGTTCTCACGAACATTTATATTGACACCTAATGAATATAGATTAGACACAAGCGGAGAGTGAGAGATTCGAACTCCCGATACGTTGCCGTATGCCTCGTTAGCAGTGAGGTGCTTTCGTCCACTCAGCCAACTCTCCAGTTGAACCCGCACCTTAACTTAATAGGGTGCAGGCTTTATAGTTACAACTATTAAATAGTCAATGTTCATTCAACCATATTAGCCTTTCATTACGTTTTTATGCTTCGAGTCTCTGTACTCTCCACTTTAGATGTGCAACTTTTAATCAACCACACCAACCCATTTTGGCTATTCACTTCATAGGATTTCCGTCAGTTTTCGCCAGACGCATGGGCTGCATCATTGGAACGTAGGCAAGTCCTTCTTCCTCTTATAGTTCCTTGGTAGGGTACACGTACCCTTATGTCCTGCATGGCTACCCATGCGCTGCAAACACTATTGCAGGATATTGTCAAAGCCCTGCCGCTACCTTAGGGTAGTTGAGCTTCACAACTTTCTTATTCCTTGAAGCAAGGTAACAATTATACTCTTCTCTGAGCTTATTGGCATCAAAGTATATGTTGCTCTGCCTCTCGTCACCACTCTTTATGAATGTGAAATGACCCTTAATGTCTCTCATGGTACGGCGTGAGATACCAAGAATATCCGCTGCCGTTTCAGAGTTAATCCAATGGCTCTGAGTCTTACCCTTCTGCAACTTCTGCTGTGCATTGGCAAATTGAAGCATCCATTCGGGATTCGCTGCTTGCTCTTCCACGATGAATTGAGCCAGTTTACGGAGTTCATTATCAGTCATCATAGTTAGTGGTGTTTGATGAATGTCTATTGTAATTCTTTCATGTTCCCGAAAAGATCAGGCTCTTTCTTCACGAATTTATTCACGAAGTATTGAACACCTTTCGGAGTCACCTTAGTAGTACGGGTCTGATGCAGCACACCATCCTTTGCAGAACGTGTACCCTTCGTAACCTCGAATAATCCCATTTCAAGATATTTCTGTATAGGCAGGTTGTAATCACTACCCGCTTTACACAAATATCCCTCATTACGCAACTGGTCATACAGACGCACCTCGCCAGTCTTATAACCATTCTGACAAAGAATCTTTGCCAATTCGTTGACAAGGATGCTATCAGGACTGCTGAGAATTGCATCTGCAAACGCCACCTTCGGCTTCTGCTCAATCAATTGCTCTTGCTGCTGCTTATTCTCCAGTGCCAAACGCTCCTTTTCTTCTTCTGCCTGAATCACCATGAGAGCAAGTTGCTTTCGTGAAAGCTGCTCTACAGAGTAGGAGCCAGTCTTTCTGATGGATGGAAGCACCTCGGACGTTACCCAATGTTTAAACTGCCTTGCTTGTGGCATCTTGGAACCAAGGATAAGGGCGTACATACCAGACTCTGTAACGAACGTAAGTTGCTGAGTACCACCTTTAGTAAGGGTGTCGCGTTTTGCGACATCCTCTGAATCGACGTGTTTTGCAACAGCATCGCGTCCGTTTGAATATCCAAGTGCCTTGCATAAATCCATCGCACAGAACAATGGATTGTCTGCTGTACCAGTAGCACGAATCGCGCCAAACTGAGCATTGTTGAATATCTGAATCTGGTTTACCATAAGATACCTCCTTACTTTCTTTTGCGATTTACATTTTCCTTATCAATAACTTCTATAGTGATAGTATGCGTATCGCGGTTAATGCCGCAAGTGTAGGTTAAGCCATCCTCGCGAGGGTACATATTTTTTGTGTACGTTACGAGGTTCTTGGCAGAGACACAAGCCTTGTAGTCAGGAAGAGTCACTTCGAGTTTTCCAAAACTCCCTATTCCCTGAATGTCGTTAGTTGAAATTTTGTCTGCGACCATTCTACTTCGTTTTACTTGTTTTTACTTTATTTATCTTAAAAGGTTTGGAACTCTCGCGATTTTATCGTATCTTTGCATCGCCAAATGTTAGAAACGGTTTGTCTTTACTGACTTTCCGCGAGAGACCGCACCTTTGTTTTTACTAACTGGGTGCAAATTTAAAGTATTTCGATGTATAAAACAAGAAAAATAAAGTATTTAACTATATTTTAACAATTGCACCGATTATGAATATAGGTAGAAGACATTTGAGGTTAGAAGAAGCAATCCAGTATTTAGCAGGATTGGGTAAGGTTGATGGGGCTAACATAGTAAAGAGTATTTCTGAGAAAATGGATCGACACCCGAATAACGTTCGTGCTGCTCTCAGAGGTGAAGAAAGATTCCTCACATTAAAGTTCGTAAAGACATTCTGCTCTACCTACGAAGGTATCATTTCTGGCGATTGGATTTGGAATGGTACTGGAAAGATGATTGCTACCACCAAAGGAAGTTCAGACTTTTCCGATTCTGCAATATCAGATGAATCCCTTGACACGCTTACAAGGGAAGAGCTGGTGCTGATGGTTAAAGAACTAATAGAGTTACATCGTGAGCAAACCAATATGTACAACCTGCTTATCCGTCAGAACGAGGAAATGATACGAAACGGGCAGGAGCGTTTCAACAAGATAACATCTATTATCCAGAACGTAAACCAGTGAGTAAAATGAAGTATTTTACAGTATATGTATTACCTATAAATTACCTCATTGAATCATTAAATTGTTATCAGTCTGATAATCAGATTGGTAGCTACAACCGTATCGATTCCCCTATCGACTACTTTCTGGGGCAACTATGCCCCATTTTTTGCGTCTGTAAATCAACGGGTTATGATGCTAAGTGCTTAAAAACCAGTAATTTAAGGGAATTTCCGAGACCGCCAAACATGAACATATATAACTCCATATCGGCACATATAACGGCTTACAGCAATACCGAATGTATTACCTCGAAGCCCAAAATGTATTACCTTTCATCGGTTTATAAAGATGCAGACAAAGTATTTGTGCTGAAAATCAACAACTTACAAGATGTATTACCTCAAATAAATAGATAAAACATGAACGTACCTATTATAAAATTTATTTTTGACCGCAAACATTCGGCAACAAAAGATAAGAAAGGAGTTATAGAATTGCGTATTTCATACAACAGAAAGCAGAAATATGCCAGTACTGGTATCTCCTGCTATACTGGTCAATGGGATGCAAAGCAGGAATCCATTAACCACCAATGCCTCGAATATACTGAACTCAACGCATTGCTTCTAAAGATAAAGCAGAAAGCGTTAAAGGTTATCGGCAAGATGGTTGATGAAGATAACATAGACATAGAAGCCATTCCAACACTCCTAAAGGGAAATTCCACAGATATAACATTCGATAAGTACATACGCGAGCGTATGCGTAAGAAGCAAGTATCTGACTACACCAAGAAAGCCTATCATGTGTTCTACTCCAGGTTCGTTGAATGGGGAGGCATGAAATTCTTCTCTGATGTCAATGAGCGCAAGGTTCGTGATTGGGATGAATACCTTCACGCTTTCAGTTGGAAGGTAAAGGACAAATACAACAAAGACGTAACCAAGAAATACTCTCAGGCTACTATTGGCTCCATGCACAAGAATCTCAAAGCCTTCATCAATGATGCAATGGTAGATGGCTACCTCAGAGAGAATCCGTATATTGCCAAGCGCATCAAGATTGATAAGGGCAGTACCAGAATAGACAAGTTCCTGACGATTGAGGAAATCAATGCCATTGAGAAAGCAGAAATGCCTACACACTCGCTGTCAGAAGCAAGAGATTTGTTTCTGATTCAGGTTTATACTGGTTTGTCTTTCGTGGATCTGATGGAATACGACTTCACACCATGCAAAGGCGCAAAGGACTATGCCGTATTCAGTGGCTATCGCTCCAAGACTGGTGTACTGTTCACCTTTGTACTCACTCCAAAGGCAAAAGCTATTCTTGAACGCTATGACTATTGTATGCCAAAGTTACCCAATCAGAAGTACAATGTGAAACTGAAACTGGTTGCAGATGCCGCTAAAGTTGACAAAGCACCTACCTCTCATGATGGCAGACGTTCATGTGGCTATATGCTCCTGAACGCAGGAGTACCAATAGGCATTGTCAGCAGGATATTAGGACACTCCAGTATCAAGCAGACCGAACAGGCCTATGCCCGGTACTTGGACGAAACGATTGCCGAAGAAATAAAGAAGCGTATAAAATAACTCGAAAAATGCGCATAATTTCGGGCTGATTTTGTGCGTTTTACATATTTCGTGGCACATTTTATACATATTTCGGAACGTTTTTTCAAAGAATCGGAACAAAAACGGTACATTTTGGAACACAAAGAAAGAGTGGGCGATTTCTCAAACCCACTCTTTTTCATTCGCAGAACGTGAGATTCGCCATGAAAATCGCGCTCCGATAGTCAGTGTGACTACACATGACAGAATTTTTCAGATTTCGTATTTCTACGGTTGCTGAGCTGATTAGTGGAGAGGATTACGACTTTCCGTGCCGCCTCGTCCAGTAGTTCAGGTATATGCCTATGACAATCAATAGCCCAAAGAACACATAATTCATGCCGCAAAGATACGATAAACTTTCCGATAAAACACTACTTTTTCCGATAAACTTTCCGATTTGAGACTAAAATCTACAATTTTCCGCTAAAATTATATAGTGGAAAATACAACTTTTCTCGAAAATTATATATCTTTGCACCAGAATATTTTCATGGTATTAGATTTAAGGTTAACAAAAGGTTATTTTTAAGGACTCGGCGGAGTCCTTTTTTTATTCCTTGAAATTAACGCTCAACTCTTTACCAGTAAGCATGAAGATGACATTCTGAAAGTCATGAAGATAACGGACAACGAATTTGTTGTCAATAATCACCTTGAATTTATGGAATAGTTCATCTTGTTCAATGGTCTCTATACTGCCAAATATTTCAGTTGGCAACGATACGGACTTCATAACATCAGATGACAACTCTACTGGCTCGACGTCATGGCTCCTGGCATAACGTTCACCATAGGCATGAGGCGCAAAGCCAATCTTATGCTGAGTAATGCCATTAACCTTCACAATCTCACCATCCACCATAACGTAGTTACCTAAACGCAATTCTCTTGTATTCATACGCTACCCTCCAATTCAGGAATAACACCTTCCCAATCCCAAATGCCAAGCTGACCTTTGACATTCACGATTGGCTTCTTAAACCATATCTGATTCTCACAGACCCAATGCCACATTCCTTTCTCAGCCCAAACGGACGGATGGTTCTGAACGCAGTCAGTGAGAGTACAGCAGCCTACTATTGCACCAAAGTTCAAATTGGGCTGACATTCCACCAAATGAGCCTCAGAGAGTATCTTCACAAAATTGCCAACAACATTGCCAGTAACGCTATTTCGCAGAAACGGAACAACATCATGCATCTTAGCACTGGCATGGATCAACAGAAGCCCACGATAATTCGTGCGCCTGCTTCGATTCTCTACGTCCTTATACCCCTTTACTATCAGATTGGCATAAGGCTGTCTGACTGATAACACTTTGTACTTCATATCTTATACTTTAATAATTCTCTTGTCATTCTTTTCAACTCCTTTAGGTCAAATATCCTTCGAACCTTACCAAGTTTCGGCAGATGCCTTACCTCGTTAGTCATATATCCTTGAATGAATCTTCCGTCATCGAATTTCACTTTCAGGTTAAATTCATTGTAAGGGTCGAATCCGCAGACCTGACCTATTTCGCGATAATGGCTGTTATGAACACGTATCTCAACAAGATCGCCAATCTTATATTCATCCTTTGCTTTTTTCATATTATAAGTTTTCTTTCTTTTCCAACCCCAATCTGAAACTTAGAATTTCAGTTATGTCATCTAAGTCTTTAATATAACCTTCATAAGCAATTTCCCATTCATATACAGACATCAAAAAAACTTCAATTTTAATTTGTTGCCCCTGCTGATTTGGTATAAATACCCAAACACGGAACTTTCCACTCCAAAAACTATCTCCAAAAGGCTTAGTTAAGCTCTGGAAATCTTCTGTTTCCCATACACCTATATTTGCACCATGTCCTTTGTACTCAAATTCAGGAAAATTTGATTTGAGTATGTTTGCGACATTATTTCTGATTGTTTCGTATTTCGTCATAATCAATATCTCGGTTTTAATTCATTCGTCATTTTCATTTTCTCTTCATGTGAGAGCGTACTCCAACAACTTTTGCAAAAAACATATTCGCCACAAATATCACCGCCATAGTTGCTTCTTTTATTCAAAGAAGGTGACTGTACTGGTGTGTGGCACTTATGGCAACGACAGGAACAACTCTCGATGAACTTTGCAAACTCGATGGCAGCAAGCCAGCCACTTACGAAAGTGGAATTTGCGCCCAAATGAGCGTTTATTCTCGCTTTTTCGAGTTCTTCAAAAGACAAATCGGCAATTTTCATACGCTTTTATGCTTTTTGTATCTTACAAATTCTGCATTAGCATCGTAACCCAGGACATCGTTACACAACTTATCACAAATCTCATTGAATTTGTTTCCGCTATGACCCTTAACCCACTTGTATTCTACTTCTATGCCTCTTTCGGCAATAATTCTATCACCAATTTCAAACAAATCAATATTGGCATTTCTCGACCAACCACCAAAGAGCGTGTTCAGTGCATATTGCGAATCGGATTCAACACGAACACTCTTTGCGTCCTTTGGCAAATGGTGAATGGCTGCAATAATCGCCTTTAATTCTGCACGATTATTTGTTTCCTGAGTTATTTTCCAAGCATTACGCTTTATTTCATTGTCATTTGCGTCACAAATCACATAAGCAAAAGCCCCTTCGTCATGCATACGTGAGTACGCGCCATCTGTGTGAATAATATATTCTACGCTCATAAACTCCAACATAACATATAACGAGTACGTTCCAAAAAGTCAATAACGTCAATTTTAAGAATGTTTTAGCCAAAATCCTTCACCATCAGGAGTGTTGCAGAATTGGTCTCTTGCAATCGGTGTAATACGTCCTTTATGATTTAGGATAATGTGCTGAAAACTTTTCGCATCATCAACGCTCAAAACAGAATATACGCAGCCGTAAACAACCCAACCTGACCAACCGCCATAAGAATTATGCCATACAGCGAATTTCTGATTAGGGTGAGATTTATACCAGTCACTTTCAGATTTGCTATCAATGTCATTGATGACACATTCGGCTACTATTTCACTCTTGCCTACTCTCTTTGCGTTTACCAAGCCAGTAACATATCTGCAAGCAGATGACCTGCTCATTCCGAAAGTCGCTCCTAATTTCCGTAGGCTCAATGCGTGTTCAATAGCCTGTTCAGTAGCAATAGATGAACCTCCAACGAGTAAGCTCCCAGACTCCTTTTGCCGCATTGCGAGAATTAAAAGTTTGTTTCTTAGTTCGCAAGTAATCCTGCGTAAAGTATCATCCTCGCTGACATTGACCTTAACACAGTTGGCAGCAAGGGCATTATATTTTTTGCGTCTATGATAGACTTCTGGCATTTCGCCTTTGATAGAGCCAACATAGACGCAATTACGTTTCTGATTATAATTGAAAAGTGGGTCATTCTTCATACATTCGATAACCTTGACGGCTTTCTTGTATGAGATACCCAGAATATCCATAACGTGCGTAACGTTCAGGTAAAGGACTGAATTTCTGTAAACACTCTTAATCTTCAATGCACAAGCAAGCATTTCAAATGCCGCCTTGTTTCCCTTCCTTTGTTTCAGAAGGTCGATTGATATGTTAAGAGTTTCGTACATACGTCTCGTTAAAAGGTATTGGGAAACCTTGAAAGACCGCAACTTCTTTCTCAGTTCCCCTCACCTCTATTTTATATTAGAAGAAAAATCTCGTTATCAGTCAATGTTGCGGTCTTGACTTCGAGCGCAAAATTACGAGATATTTTTGAGCCTTATAATAAGCAAACTCTAAAATCTCGTCATTTGAGTCTTTATGCCAGACTTTCATGATTGCGTTGCAAAAGTAAGAAATAATTTGGTCCCTTCCAAATGCGAAAAAACCGTACTTTAACAAATATGTATATATAACGTCATATAACGTCATATACGTCATATAACATTTAACTTTCGTAAGATAGTTTATTGTTTCAAAGGTGTTTAGGTTAATGTGAGTTAAAGTTTCGTCATATAACGTCATATAACGTCATGTATGTATTTATGTGATTTTTCCTTTACAAAACAAGATTTGGAAGTTTAAAATTAAGCTCGTATATTTGCAGCCGAAAGTCCGATTGGTGGTACTCTCGGAGAATTAAGTAGAAATATTGAGGGAATTGAACTGGAAGGGATAGAGTACCACAAAATTATCTCCGAAGGTTCTTTTTCCTCATTTTATTAATTAAGGGTATGGATAAAAAGACTATTACCAAGTTTAAGAGTTTCCTCAACAGCAGAGGTGCAGGAACAATGTATTTCGGATTCTACAAGGAATACCGACATAGTGACAACCAAGAGGACGTTGAAGATTTCCTCGCTATCGTTCCTGCGAAGTTCGCAATCTCATGGGCATTTGATTACGAGAAGATAGGAAACAAGATGTTCGGTGCAAAGTACTGGAATGACCTCGATGCGAAATGGAAACTCGCACTCGATGACAAGAGAAAGGCATTTACCGTTCCTGGTATCGACAAGGCAGAGCGTGAGATTAAGCGTGAGGAAAGAGAGAATAAGGCAGTAGTCAATAACACCAATCCAGCACCTACAAAAGTCGTAGAAAACGACTGGTCGGGCATGATGGACTTGGTGGAAGTAAAGACAACCATAACTAAGAAAAGAGCATGGCATCAGCCAGACGAAAACGAGATAAGGCTGACTACCAAGAAAGGCAATATTGTTATCATCAACTCTGAGGTATCGAAGATTTGTGATGACAACGGCTTTGATTCAATGGCACTCAATGTTGACAAGAATACTAATCGCATGGTACTGGTGTTCGGTAAGGGCTTTGACTACAATGTTAGAGAGTATTCGGCTGACACGAAGATTGTTCAGCACAAGTCACTCGGTGAGTACATGAAGAAATATGTTGGTGTAGAGTTTGACCCTAACAAGGCTTACTTCATCAAGATTGCACAGCGTATGTTCAATAAGACGCATACCCAATATGCCGTAGTTCTCTCCACTCGTTTCACCACTAAGGATAATGCGTAATGAGAATCAAGACTTATGGCATTGAGTACGTTGTCTCTTTCAGACGTGGTACTGACACTCAGGTAACAGAGATTATCGAAGCTACTGGAGATAAGGAAGTGAAGAATCTCTTCTATGACACATTCAAGGGCAGGACGCACAATGAGAATGAGAAAGCACCATTCGTAAAGGTAATCATTCAGTGTGTGGATCGTGTGAAGAAAGAAACCAAGGTAGTGATGAAGAATCGTATCTATAATCTTTCCCCAAGAAATGCCCGGATAGAATTTGAGAAAGCAATTAAATTGTTAAATAATTAAGTTAAAATTGTTATGAATAACGAAGAAGTGACAAAAAAGGTTTGCAATATGGTAGCAGACCAAATGTGTGAAGAAACAAGCAAAGTAAATGCCGAATCTCGTTTTAAGGAAGATTTAGGCATGGACTCTCTCGACGTAACGGAACTTGTGATGAACTGCGAACGTGAGTTCAAGGTTACTATCAATGATGAAGAATATGCAAACTTCACTACCGTTGGCGAACTCGCAAATCTGATAGCATCTAAATAATGGAAAGACTGGAGAATCTAAAGGAGCAGATGGAGAAAGACGATAATCTCGTTGTCTTTGCTCTGTTCTATGATAGGGAGAATAAGAGATTCCTCGCCCACCATCAGGGCAACGAGGCTGTTATTGAGAATATGGTGCGTCATGCTGCCACTCACAACGGATTCTTCGCTACGATGTTCCGCAAGGTATCATCCTTATTCTCTCCTAAGATTCCCCATCCCTCTGCATCAGATACGGATATTTTCAACTTCTTTAAAGGATTCCATAAGTAATATGAAACCAAACAAGAGAAACTTGGTGATGTGTCCTGATTGTGGCAGGTCGAAAATGCTCTTTGAGACAGAGCGTAAGGCTAATGACTTCATCAAATGGAATGGTGATGACATTGTGCATACTGGCACTCTCAGGTCGTACTACTGCCCCTCTTGTTGCGGATGGCATATTACTCACATGAAACCCAGCAAGGAATACGAGAATAAGACTCAGAATCTCATTGACTCCTATCAGAGGTCTTTGAAGGTAAACCGCATGAAGAAAATAGACCATGCAATTGCTTCAATAGATTTCGAGAAAGAGGCAAAGAAGATTTTCGATGCTATGCCTAATGACATAAAGGACTCTCAGACTAAAGGACGTATCAAAGACTATATGACGGATTATCTGAAAAGTCATGGCATTGGTAGCCAAAGAGATTCAGGTTTGTTACGTGGTGAGGTGTATAAGGTATGGAAGAAACATTGTTTGGATAATGAAATTAAAAGGTATTGACTATGTTTTTGGACGATGAATTAGAACAGATATACAAGGAGAAAGGTGTAACAACCGAATCCTCGAAAGAATTGTTGCAGACGTGTTTAAAGCGTTTGCCGAATCCTGAGAAATGTTCAAATATGACATTCTTGAATACTCTGAGGCAAATCGAAGCAAGTTGGAAACTCTTTTGCTCTCGACATAAAGAATACAATCCTAATGGAATCCGTGATTTTATTATGGGTCGTATGCAGTTATCGAAGAATATATTGGAAGTGTTACACTGGTAATTATGGGATTAGTAATTAGAAAACCCAAAGGAGCCGCAAGAGAATACTCTGCACATTCCGTTAGCATTTATCGCAAATGCTCTAACGGATGCCAGTACTGCTATCTCAATCGTGGCTTTAGCTGTGTTACTCTCGGTTCTGGTACTCCAGTACTGAGGGCTTGCTTCAAGAATGAAGAGGATGCAATCGCCAAGTTCAAACGAGAACTATTGAAGAATCGTGAGCAACTGATTAAGGATGGTGGCATTTTCTTCTGCTTCACGACAGATCCATGCCTGAAAGAAACTTTCCACTCGACGGACGTATGCGCTCAGTTTGCCTTGAATGAAGGTGTGCCAGTAACCATACTCACTAAGAAAGTGGAATGGGTATATAATATGGACGTTAGGAAGAATCTCCTAAAACTCGGTGCTGAAACTGGTTTGCTATGTGTTGGCTTCACTCTCACTGGTAGAGACGATAAGGAGCCGTTCGCTGACAGCAATCACGAACGCTGCCTTGCTATGAGAGAACTTCACGATTTCTTAGGTATCAAGACATTCGCATCCATTGAGCCTATTGTGCAGTTCAATAAGTCCTTTGGAATGATGGTAGAGACACAACAGTATTGTGACCTCTTCAAAATCGGTCTCATGTCAGGTGTAAAAAAAGACTACTACAATGACGATGACCTGAGTAAGTTCATTGCTAACCTCGCAACCCTCTTTGATGAATATGGAACAAAGATGTATATCAAGGAAAGTATTCGCAAGAGATTTGACAACCCTATCATTAACGCTATTAGCGTAAGCTCAGACTATAACATCTTTGTGGAAAAGTAAAAATAGACGACTATGAATCAGATGCAAGACTTAAAGATGCAACTCTTGAAAGAGTTTGGCATTTACGATGAACCGAAAAGTATAGACTTTTGCCGTGAGGCCTATAAGTTCCTCATTGAAGGCGACATGATGAAACTTGTCGGTGTGAATCAAGAAACTGGTGAGCCTATCATTGAGAGAATTGCACCATCCATTCCTAAGACACCTGAATTCCAGGAAAACGAAAAGGTAACGGCTATTGACCTCGGACTTCCTTCTGGTACTCTGTGGGCTGACAGAAACGTAGGCGCAAAGTCTCAGTATGATTACGGACTTTTCTTCTCTTGGGGTAATACGAAAGGCTATCGCCCGAATACTGGAGATATGGATTGGGGAGATTTCGACAAGGCCTTTGATTACAAGTTCACCTCTGACGAATACGAGAAAACACCAGGTGCAAAACTTAAAGGTGACATTGACCTCGAACATGATGCAGCTCGTGTCAATATGGGTGAGCCTTGGAAAATGCCAACGGAAGAGCAATTCCAAGAACTTTATGATAATTGTGATTGGATTCGCAAGAATATTCATGGTGTCAATGGCTATCTCGTCGTCTCTAAGATAAACGGAAATTCACTCTTTTTTGCTTGTAGTGGCTACGGCGGTGGTACGAGTTGGGGCAATCGCGGTTCGAGCGGCTACTACTGGTCTGCTTCGTTCAGCTCTGCGCGCGGTGCTCGCTACTTGGGCTTCGGCTCTGGTGGTGTCAATCCGCAGCACGGCGACGATCGGTGCAGCGGTTTTGCTGTGCGCCCGGTTCAGTAAATCATACTACCAAACAACCGACTCTGCCCCAGCGACTCGCCAAGAGGCGCACAAGGCAGAGTCGTACCAAAATATATTAAAGACAAACATAATCAAGATTTGAAATATGAACGCAACGATAATAGTAATAGTAGCTGTTGTTACCATTCTTGTATTTTTCTTTGGAATCTTTGTTGGTGCAAAGAAGGCATCTAAGGAGTTTTCAGAAAAACTCGATTCTGCTTGGGTTGAACTCAACTGGCCGAGTAGAGATTATATAAAGCTAATAGGAAAGTTAAACAAGATGAAATAGCGACATGAAAGCAACAGAAGTTATGATAGGTGACATAGTAACTTACGAATGTCGCCTTGCGAAAGTGATAAACATTGCCAACCGCAACTACAAGGAAGCACCAACCAATATTAGCATACAAGACTATAACGGCAACGTGCAGCACCCTTGTTGGGATGAACTGGTTGAGCCAGTACCTATAACTGAAAGATTCCTCAAAAAGAACTTTGAGAAAAAGACTTTTTACGGAATTTATGATGACTACTTTGATTTCAGCATCCATGCGTTTAACGATGGAATGTATATCGTTAATTACCATTGCTGTGAAATGAATTTGCCTGACGAATCTATAACAGTATGCTTTATTCATCAGTTGCAACATTTTATGAATCATTGTGGAATTAACAAAGAACTTGCGGTATGAGAGAGATTATTTTCAGAGCAAAGGTATTACACCCTAAGACAAAGTTGGTCTTAGGCAGTAAATGTGTGGATGGAGAATGGATTGAAGGTGAACTGCACGTCAAGACACCAATCCCTCATATTCATATTGACATCAGCCACAAAGAACCAATAGACATCAATACTATTGGCGAATTCACTGGATGCGTAGATAAGAATGGTAAGCGTATCTTTGAGGGTGATGTCGTTAAATTCTACAAACTAACAAGCAGCCATTCAGACCCTTACGAAGAACCTGAATCATACATAGAAGAATGTGTAGATGTCGTAGTTTATGTAGGTGGTGGATTCTGTTTGAAAGAAGAAAATGAATATAATGTTAAGTGGCTGACCGATGATTACAGAGTTGTAAACCCCGCCCCTAAATACTTCGATTATACTACCAACCTCGACGATTTTCCATTCATCAAGAACGAAAACGATTTATGGTATGGAGAGGTAATAGGTAACATCTATGACAACCCAGAACTCATTGAAGCACGGCACTAAGGAATACTGGAGAGATTGGTACTGGAATCGTGGAGGTCGCGAGAAAGTCCAAGCCAAAAGGTATATCAGAGAATACGAGAGATTTAAAAGCAAGAGAAATGTATAATATCAGAGAACTTTCGATAGGCAGTATCGTAACTATGAGAGAAGAAACAACGAATCTCAAACGCTACGAGGTCTTAGGTATTTGTGTTAATGGTGAAGTGGAACTACATGAAGTAGGAAATCCAAAGCGATTTTGCACTAACATAGACTACATAGAAGGTGCATGGATTCATGCTGATGCTCTCAGGAATATTGGATTCGTAGAATCTGATGAAAAAGCATGGCAACTGATGTATTATTTCGGTGATACAAGGCTCTACTGGAAATATGATAAGAAAAAGCATTATAGCATATTCAAATTCAAGCCCGACTTTACTCAGAAGCAATGGGTTCGGATTGAATGTGCTTACATACATTCACTTCAAAACATCATGCGTTTTCTCACTGGTGGCGAATTGGAGTTCAAAATTGGATAATATGGAGAATAACGATGACATAAAGCGTGAACCTGGTATTTTGGAAAGGAACAACGAAATAAAACGTGAACTGGATAAAATATTTGGTCCCAGAGAGCAAGAAATGGCAGATTTGGAGAAAAACATCAATGATTACTACTTCAACACCTGCTTGAATATATTCACCGAAAACGCAATGAGAGATATGCTCGTAATTGAGTTCAATACTCTCGT